>Ga0116171_10002055_pt1 | contig 19497 bp, 9 predicted proteins | sample AD_JPNHW2_MetaG_FD_89798 | JGI IMG/M metagenome (GOLD analysis project Ga0116171, IMG submission 89798) | Active sludge microbial communities of municipal wastewater-treating anaerobic digesters from Japan - AD_JPNHW2_MetaG | ecosystem: Engineered > Bioreactor > Anaerobic > Digestate | place... | reverse complement strand
CATGGGTAAGGCTGCTGAGCTTGGCAAAATAAGCAACCTCAGCGGGCAACAGCCCATAAACAAAGCGAAGATAGCCGAATTTGCCACCGAGGGTTATCTTGCCAAATGGGGGTTTCTGAAACCAGTCGAGTGTCAGTTTCTTTTTAATCAGCCAGACCGGCTTAAAATCTTCGCTGGTGAAATTTTTGAACCAGCGGTTAAAAGCAAGGCATTCAAGGGACGGCGGGTTCATAGCTACCATGAGAGCACCCTCGATCTGTTGAAGCTGACCAAAAAATCGGTGATAGAGAAAAGCCTGGTCACCAAATCCTTCAAGTCTGGTCAAGCGGGCAAAAGTATTTGCCATTGCCGGAAAAACTTCAGGTGAAAGAATACTGCCCATAATATCGAGCACTTCTTCTGCCTGCGCCTGGGCAAGAATCTTCTGGTCATCATTGCGGCGGCTGTCTGGATTCAGAACATTTATGGTCGGCAGAAAAATGCTTGAACCCATCTGCTGAAAGAATTTCTCTTCTGATTTGTTGCTCCCCACAAATCTTGAAGTGATTTTGCCATCAGAATTAACCACCAGCACATTTTTCATAATTACCCCGAGTTGCTGAAAACCTCTAAGGAAATGCCCCAGCCACTTATGCTGTTCTTCTGATGAAGCCAGCGACAGAGGAGGATTAGCGTGGCTGGCCTTATGAATTTGATCGTCGGCATAGGCACAAACCCTGGTTCGATAAAGTTTTACTGATTTATCAAACGCTTCCAGTGCTTCTTCGCTTGTCTCTCTAATTCTCTGAATGCCTGAGTTGCTTGAAGAATCCAGATAACGTTCCATGTTTATCAGAGCCTGCAAAAACGCAGGCAGCAGAACCACAGCAACAATTAACAAAAGTTGCAGGCGCAAACCCGCCACAACTTTGCGGCGCATCACCAGAAAATTGCCGGTAAAATATAAAACCGCCGAAAACCACGCCAGCAAGACCGAAAACACAAGAGCACGCATCAACTTTACCGATTCAGACTCGAAAGGAACAGCCCTTGAAAGCGTTACCATGCGATTCTTAAGACCTCGAACGATTGTGGCTGTCTTCAGGCGGCCATGCTCTCGATAAACCCCTCGCTGAATTCCGGGCCACTTTTGCTCAGTACTTTTTGCCAGCCAGACACCAGGGTCTGCTGATGCCGTTTGCACTTCAGGAAACTTCAGATCGCAACCGGTATGGCGGAAATTTTCTTTCAGGGCCTGATCAAAGCGTTCATTGCAGGCAATGGCAAAGTTTTCACCAGTATAAAGAATCGCCACCAGCCCGACAAAAGAATCAGGGGTGCGATTCCCGGTAGAATTGGCTACTTCGCTGGCCAGCCAGCCTGGTGTTTCGCGCTGCTGACCAGCGAAAACCGGTAACCACATGAATCGATACTGTTGCCCGGCAATAAAGCACGACTGAAAGGTTCTTACTGAACTGCTGATAGAGGCTGTCTTTTCGAATTCGGTTTTTTCATCGATCATGCCGTGTAAACGTGAATCGATGAACGCTTTGCCCTGAAGAGTGAGGTTGCCATCAAAAAGAATTTCGAGGCTCTTAACGGTCATAAGCCGAACCAATTCACAGATCTGGCTGCTGAGCCCTGCAGAACTCGAAGCAAATTCAAGCTCGTTTCCCGAAAAGAACTGCTGATTTCGTATCGTAGGGGTGAATGCAAAAAACGCCCAGTCATAGGAATCTCTGTAGGGGCGACCGCTCTCTTCAACTATCTGGGCCACCAAAGAAGCAACGGCAGTTCGCGAAGTAATGCCGGCGTCTGGCATTGCACTTAAATTTTTCTGCAAAATGCCTGAGATTGAAGTGCCAAGGTGCATTGCCGGCGATGAAGACCTCTGCAAGAACTTGAGATCACTGAGCAACTTTCTTCTGACGGTCGATTCAGCATATTCCCGTCGCGCACTGGCATAATGTTCCAGACTTTGCCAGACAGCAGCGGCAACCAGAGCCGCCACGGCAATTACCAGCACGGCGACCCCAGGCCCGAAGCCGGGCTTATTTTTTATTCTCTGTTTCACTGGCTACCTCGACGACCTCAAAAAGATTATCGCGCCCGGCAATATTGCAAAACACGAGTTCATGCAGTTCTTCACGCAGATTGCCGGTAACCACGATACCCGTATGCTTTCCCATTTTAGATGAAGATTCGGCTTCTTCAGCTTCGTGAAGCGTTCGGCCAACTACGGTGTAATCAAGCCTGACACCAGAGTTGCCCATAATGCCGGCCAGAATTTCACCTCTTGCCAGACCGGTGCCGGTGCGAACCGTAAAACTGCCGGCTCTGGCTCTTGCCTGTTGATTCAGCTCGTGCGCCTGCCGCATTTCAAGCGCCGCAGCAAGCGCTGCGCCAGCCATCGATCTATCATCCTCATAAAAAATGGCCCAGACAGCGTCGCCGACAAAGCGGTCAATAACCCCACCCCACTTCTGAATAATCTCTGACATGGCGCCAAGGTGGCTGTTTACCATATCAAAAACCTCTTCAGCCGGGTATTCTTCAGAAATTGTGGTGAATGACCTGATATCAGAAACAAGAATGATTACTTTGCGAATCGTTCCGGCGCCAGCTTTAATGAAGTTGCTGGCCAGAACCTCGTTGATCGCCTGCGGTGAAACGAATTTTTTGATCTTCTCGCGCTCTGCTACCCATTCAGCCATGCGTTTTATGGAATGGGCCGTCGCTGCTATTTCATCTTCGCGCGACTCCTGGCGCGAACGAATTTCTCTGCCATTTCTGATGGCTTCGAGATCGGGGATAAAATCACGTAGAGGCCTGCCAACCCAGAATGAAGCGAAGAATGAGCCTGTCAGAACCACCAGCAGAATGATCGCCATGGCCCCCAGCATCGCAAACTGCTCGGCAAAAACCTGCATTTCAATCTGATAAACCGGCAGGCGGGCAACAAAGACGTAACCCGGCAAACGCTGCGAAGGCACCATGATGCTCGCATAATCATGGTTATACAGGTAAGCCGTTCTTTCGACCGGCAGGCGGGTGATTTGCCTGAAGCCATCAGTGCGGCCAGTGGCCATCACCAGTCTGACTTCTGCCGAGCCGGTTTTGTAAACGGCGATGTCTGGTGACAAGCCAGTTTCACGGCGGTATTCAACAGCCCGTTCTGGTAATTTAAGCTGCAACACCCGCTGACAAAGCAATTCTGGGTTAAAAAGAACCACAGCTATGGCAAAGGGTCTGGCTCCATCATTTATCTGGTGAAAAATATTAAGAGAAAAATCATTACCAGAGTAAAACTCCGACACGCTTTCAAATTTTTCCTTTACCAGTCCGAAATTTTCCTGCACGCGAAAATCGGTTGCAGCAGCCAAAGTCGAAATTCTTCTTTCTGGGTCGACCAGTTTGCTGGCTGGCTGATACTGCTCGTGAAATGCAGGGTCAACCTGTTTTAAATAACGGTCGAGAATTGAACCAAATAAGGCCCGGCAGGATCTGCGAAACCGCCTGGGGCTTGACTCTGAAAACGAACTGAAACACCATCCGCCCTGGGTAACCAGAATGATGGCCGACGCATCAATGCTAAGTTTTTTGAAGCCTTCGTTTACCCGAGCCAACACCTCTTTATCACTCTTCGGATTTTCGGGCAAACGACGCACTGCACCCAGAAGCCCCGAATCTGAAAAAACCTTTTGAGAAGCCTCATAAAACCGGTCAGAAACGCCTCCCATATCCGCTTCAAGGAGCAAAACCTGCTGTTGAAGGTCACGGTGCAGACCGGCAATTTTTACTTCGCGAGAATCCTGCAGCGAGGCAGTCTGTGAACCAAGTGAAAGCCCTGCAGGAAAAGCAGCAAATGCCAGAAACCAGAGAAGAACCCTGAGCGAAATCCTGATTGCTGGTAACCGCCCAAAGATAACAGCACGTATGGCAAAAAGAACCCAGACACCAGTGATAATTCTAAAATACCAGCTGGCAACCTGCAAACGAATGCTGGCTGGCACCTGCGGCATATCGGCCACCAGCATGCCAACGAAACCGCTTACCGGATCTGAATAGCACAATCGACAAATCTGACCACCAAGACTGAATGATCGCCCGACCTGTTCTACAGGCACGTCAAGGCCGGTCATCCTTTTTGAGCCAATTGCCACCGGAAAATTAGAGTGAAAAAACTTCAGGATCAACTCCCGGTTTGCGGCATTGTCAACCTGCGGATGCATGATAAGCCGCTCGGTATCGGTAGCCAGAAGGCTGTAGACCACCGGACAGGAACTCTGCCCACCTGAAAGGGAGTCGTTTACCATTGACCAGTTGCTGATGATTCTTCTTGCAAGCGCATTCCCACGGGCAAAATCAGTTGGAAACAAAAGAAAAAAGCCCGCGGAAACCTCTTCAGAATCTTCTGGTGAAATAAAATCCCAGATGAGGTAATAACTGTTCTCTTGAAACAAAACTGGTGCCGGCTTCATTCTAGCAGCTGGCAGAAACATTTCGCTGTATGCCATCTTGCCGAACAGGCTTTTAATGCGTTGTTCCCAGCCAGTGCCTGACAATTCAGACATTCCGCGGACATGATGCAGTGAAATCTGCTTAAACAATTGCTTCAACAGGTAACTTGAATTGATTTTGCAGGTGCTGACGGTTTTCCAGTTTGAATTCTCAGTGGTAAAGAAGATCAGCTCAGGATTAAGGTTTTCTGACGACCTGATAAAGCCGCCGGCCTTGTTCAGGGCATCTTCAACAGGCATGGATCTTTCAATCAGAGAGCGGGTCATAGCTCCAAACCTGAGAGCGGTTTCCCGACACCAGAATTCAGGGCTGGTTGCCTGATAAAATCTCTCAGCCAGGACATCTTGCTGTTTATACCATTGGTTGAATATCTGCCGTTGCACCCACACGGTTTCGCCGGCTGGGTTCCAGTCCCAGGCTAGAATGAGGCCAGGTGCAATACTGAGAAGAACAATCATCAGCCAGCTGAAAAAAGCCCCCGACTGCCAGGTCAGCAGGTTGTGCAAAAATTTTCTGGCGCTGTTCATTTGCTCCGTATGCTCCTGAGCAGGGCCTCGGCCTGAGAAAAAGATTTTCGCGAATCACTGCCGGCATTGAAGACCGCCTCGTTAATCAATGAAGAAACCTGTTTTAGCACAGAAAAATCATGCTCATTGACTATACCGGCGGCAAAAAGTCTCTGATGAAACTCGGCCGGAGTTTCGAAGGGTTTGCGATCAACCGGCAGCCGGGCCTCCCATTCAAGATAAAAAAGCGGAATCCAGTTCGATGAGCGCACCAGCTTTCGAAAGATAAACCGGAGCTTTCTACCGAAAAACACCACCAGCAGGAGCAAGACAATAAAATATTCTTTATGAAAAAGCGCTGAAACGAAAAAGTCAAAGCGCTCATTCATCGCCACAAAAATCTTGCGAAACCCTTGAATCTGCGAACGGTTGTCGAAACTGAAAACATAGCTGAACCAGTAGCCTTCAAAGGTTTCCCAGAGGGTTACAAAAAACTTTTCGACCTCTGATTCAATTTCGCGTTCAACCTGGGCTGGTGTCGGGTCAAACGGCACCCAGCCCGACTGGGGAAAGAAAACCTCAACCCAGGTATGAGCGTGGCCCTGCCTGACCGTAAAAAATTTCCCGACATCGTTCCAGTCGCCCATGGTATAACCGCTGACCGGCCGAGCCGGTATCTGCATAGCCCGCAAAATCAATGCCAGAGCCGAGGCGAAATGTTCACACGAGCCGGCTTTGTTCTCAAACAAAAAGAAATCAACCGGGTCTCGCTCACCAGTTACCGGCTGTTCAAGCGAATAAATGCACTGCCTGCTGAGGAAAGACATGGCCTTGTCGATTCGTTGTGCGATGGTGCTGGTACCAGAGGCTAGCACTGCAGCAAGATTGGTGACCCGTTCAGGGATGCCGGAAACATCCATAAACTGCAGGGTATCACGCCCGGGAACAATGGCTTCAACGAGTGAATCAGTAACTTCAAGCGGGTTCAGAACGAGACTGGCCACATATCTTCTGCTGCCAGAGACGCGGTTAACAAAATAAAGGCTGCGGTCATCTTCAACCCCGATATGAGTCAGGCCCATTGCCAGAAAGGCAGTTTGGTCGGGTACAAAAATCAATGGTGGCTCGGTGTTTTCGAGAATGATTTCGAACGGATGCACGTCTCTTTGCGAAAAGCCGCTCTCGATGAGCTGAACTTCGCCGGAATTTCTTCTCAGGTCTGCAAACCAGCGTCTTTTTCTGCCCTTTTCCCATTTTCCGGAGCGGTAACGGGCAAAGGTGGTGCCGCGCAATTGCCTGGATTTAAGGCGTCGCACGATCGAGGGTGACATGGTTTTTTCTTCGATCGGCCTGATTCGCATGACAACGGCGGGGTTGTCTTCAAGAACTCCCGTTTCACCGAGGCTGAGGGTATCGCTGAAACCGGTCAATCGACGTTTCGAAGCCTCTGACGCCAGGCCAAGACTCTCAGTTCTGGGAATCAGATAAAAAAGCACCAAACAGAGCACAAGAAAAGCGGTGGCTGAAACAAAAAAGCCTACCAGCTGGCCCTTCAAGGCTTTTGTTGCCAGATCGATCTTAACGCGCCCGCCTGCTACAGCCTGGTGCCGAAACAGTGAAATCCAGCGGAGAATCAGGAAAAAATTCATTACGTAGGGCGTCAGAATTACCGGAAAAAGAAAATTCACATTCATGGCGGCAACCGCTAGAATAATCATCAACGAAAGAATCAGGGCGCCGTTCAGCGCCCGGAGCGAACGCAGAAACACGATCTGGATGAAAAGAACGATACTGGTAAACTGCAGCAGCAGAACAATGCCCGGCAACGGCCCAGAACGCTGCAAAAAAATATAAATCAACGAAGCCAGACTGATCAGCTGCCCGACAAAATTAGCTCGCGGGCTGTTGATGGCTCTACCGTAGAAAAAGAAAAACAGAAGGGGCAGAGAAATAACAGTCAACAGTGGCCTGAGAAAACCGGTGGTATAGATACCGAGAAAGGCGCATAAAGCCAGACTGACAATAAGCCTGAAAACAAATCTATCAACCGGAACTTCTTTTGCTGCGCCAAAAAGGCTGGCACGGCTGCTTCCGAGGATGTCAGATTTTTGTAAATCAACGGTGATACTCATCAGGCCTGAGCCACCCACTGACTGATTTTTATCGCCTCTGAACTACCCTCAGCGACGGGCTGTTCTTCAGCCTTAGTGAGACAAGCCAGCCATCTGACGATTTTCGGCATATCGTGCTGCAGAGAAACCCACATATAACCACGCCTGAAAGAATTTGCCCAGACAAAAGTCTCGTTGGGCTGGTTACGCATTTTGAGCAGCAGGCCGGCAACAATCTGCAGACTCGCCTCAAACCTCTCAGGCGAAAGCCCCGAAAAATCAAAGAACAGACGGTTAGTGCTGCCCAGGTTAACGGATTTGATCAGAACCCACTCATGAAATGAACGAGCCGAAATTTTCCAGTTGATCAGCGAAGCGTCTTCGCCCTCCTGGTAGTGGCTTTGCATCCAGTAGTCGCCTTCTTTGCCATTCGATTGCTTCTGAATAGCGCCACCCGTATCTCTGGCGAGCAGTTCAGGAATAAGCCGTGCAGGAACCGGGCCAACCGCCAGCGCATCGGATGGCAATTCAAGACTGGTAAGAAAAATATCAACCGGATAGCATGAAAACAGCCTGAACTGCTTGACGAGAAACTGCCCGCGGGCCGCTACCCGAAAAGAAGTTTTCATAATTGCCATCGAGCCTGGCTCAAGACAGGCGAGATAGTCTTCTTCGAAGCCGATGCAACGGTGTATTCTGCCGAGTCGGTCTTCGATGCGGCAACGCAGAATGGTATCTTCGCCGGCAAAGCAATAATCAGGCAACAGCAGGTCAACTTTCAGTCCGGCCAGGTTCCGAAGTGACAGAATGCCAGAGACAATCAGGCAAGAGAAAAAGCAGCTGCTCATAAGATAAAGCAGGTTATTGCCAGTGTTCTGGGCGGCCAGCAACAGAAAAATTGCAAGAAAAAGCAGGGTTTTGCCCGAAGCCGACAGTCTGAATCTAAGTCTCGCCTTATTCAACATCAACCCTCTGAAGAATCTCGCCGGTCAACCAGTCGTTGCGTGCGCCTTCGCCGCCATACAGCGACACACCACGCAGACCGATTCTATGAGCAAGAACCTCAGGGGCAATTTCTTTGACGGTATCGATGCTTACCCATTCCTGACCGCGGAAAAACGCCAACGCCTGGGCAGCGTGCATTAAAGCGATACTGCCCCGTGGACTGACGGGAAGTTCAACTTCTTCGTGACTGCGGATTGAAGTCATTAAACGGCTGATATATTTGAGAACCGGTTCGGCAACCTGAATAGCCCGCACCTGTGCCTGAGCCGCGACCACGTCGTTCAGACCAAGAAAACCCTGCATGGCGGCATCTTTGACCGGATTCACATGTTTGCGGAGAATCTCGATTTCTGAGGCCTCATCAGGGTAGCCCAGGGAAATTCGCATCATAAAGCGATCACGCTGTGACTCTGGCAATGGATATGTGCCGTGGAAGCCTTTCGGATTCTGGGTGGCAATAACCATGAATGGCCGGGCCAGTTCGAGATGCTGCTTTTCAACGCTGACGGCAAATTCGTTCATCGCCTGGAGAAGAGCGCTCTGGGTTTTTGGGGGCGCCCGGTTCAGTTCGTCAGCCAGAATTACATTGGCAAAAATTGCCCCTTTGATAAACTCAAAGTCTTCTGTCTGCCGTCGATAGATGCGCGTACCAAGAACATCAGAAGGCAAAAGATCTGCGGTAAACTGAATTCGGCTGAATTCACCACCAATAGCGTGAGCAAGCGCTGAAGCCAGCGTTGTTTTGCCGACTCCGGGCATGTCTTCGAGCAGCAGGTGGCCTTCAGCCAGCAGGCATACCAGTGTTTTCTCGATCTGATCGCCTTTGCCGACGATAACCTGTTTTAGACTAACAGCAAGTTGCAAAAATGATTCGCGGATTTTTTCGATATTCATAAGTTTCGGTAATTACTTTACCAGTATTTTGCATTTTATGGTAGTATTATTGCACTTGAAACCAGTAGACAGCTACGAAAGGAAGGAATTAATGGCAAAAAAAACAGTTGCATCCCCAGAAAAAGGTGTCAAAGCTTTCAAAGTTGACAACGCCTGGGACAAACTCCACGGAACCGAACAAAAACTTTACGAGAAACGAACCCAGGAATACCTGAAATTTATCTCGACCTGCAAAACCGAGCGTGGCACCATTGAGTTCATTGAAACTCGGGCACACAAAGCCGGTTTCAAACATCTGCCGCCTCTTGGTCAAGGCAAGAAACTCAAGCCCGGCAGCAAAGTGCTTTTTATCAATAAAAACCGCGCCCTGGGCATGGCAGTTATTGGCAAACGCCCAGCCAACGAGGGTTTTCGTCTGATTGCCGCGCACCATGATGTGCCACGCATCGACATCAAGGCGCAGCCTCTCTATGAAAAACACGGGTTGGCCCTCTTTAAAACCCATTATTACGGTGGGGTCAAAAAGTTTCAGTGGGCGGCCATTCCCCTTTCTCTGCACATTTTTGCCATCGACCGCCATGGCAAAACAATGAGTTTCTCAATCGGTGAAAAGCCAGGCGACCCGGTCTTCACCATCACCGATGTCGCCCCACATCTCGGCAAAAAGATTCAATATGAACGAAAAACCGCAGATGTTATCAGCGGCGAAGAACTTAACATCGTGGTCGGCCATCAGCCAGACCCGGCTGCCGATGCCAAAGAAACCGAAACCCCGAATCGCATCAAAAACGCGGTTCTTCGGCATATCGAGAAAGCTTTCGGCCTCACAGAAGAAGACCTGGCCTGGGCCGAAATCAGGGCGGTGCCCGCCATGCAGGCCAGTGAGGTTGGCTTTGACCGCGCCATGATCGGCGCTTATGGCCACGACGACCGCGCATGCGTTGGTGCTGCCTTTGCAGCCATCAACGAACTCGGCACCCCCGAGCACACAGCAGCCATTCTGCTCCTCGACAAAGAAGAGATTGGTTCGGCCGGGCCGAATGGCGCCCAGTCTCAGATGGTAACCGACTTTCTTGGCATGCTGACCGAAGCAACCTCTGGCGAAAGCACATTTGCCGCGATAAGAACGGCACTGGGCGCTACTCAGGTTCTTTCAGCCGATACCAACGCCCCCATTGACCCGACTTTTGAAGGCGCTTATGACCCCATGAATTCTGGCGTAGTTGGCAAGGGCGTCTGGGTCTGCAAGCACTCCGGTTCAGGTGGCAAATCTGGCAGCAGCGAAGCTGATATCGAGTATCTGGCCTGCATCAGAAAAATGCTGACCAGCGAAAACATTCCCTATCAGTTTGGCGAAATGGGCAAGGTCGATGAAGGCGGCGGCGGAACTGTCGCTTATCTGCTGGCGAATCTCAATATGAGCGTTGTCGATATCTCACTCGGCACTCTCAGCCTGCATTCACCTTTCGAGCTGATTTCGAAGATCGATTACCACTATTCAGTAAGTGCCTATCTGGCGTTCATGAAGAACCACTACTGATGACACAACCTGATGCAGCAGCCCCTTGCCGGGGCTGCTGCATTTTTTAACCACATGGATGCCGCCACTTTAGAAAAACTGGTAAGAAGCCGCAAGCTCCTGACACCGCTTTTGGTGTTTTCGGGCCCTGAAACCTTCCTTAAAGAAAAAGCCTTCGCCTTGATGGCGCAAACGCTGGTGCCACACGAAGATCACCCCGAAAATATCCACCGGGTAGTCAGCAATGCCAAAGAACTGCCCGACACACTGAACATGCTGTTCAGCTTCTCTTTTAACCCAAGTCCACGACTTTTCTACATCCAGGAAATCGACAGTGTACCGGCAAAGCAGCGCAAGGATTTTCTCGACAAGCTGGCGCAGGGAGGCATCCCCGCCGACACGTTCATCGTGTTTGCCCTTGACGACAGCCGCATCGGCACTGAGATTGCCGCCAAATTCAAGCAGCAGTCAGAACGCATCGACTTCTGGGCGCCGTTTGCCAATCAGCTGGGCGCCTGGGTTAAACGAGAAGCGGCGGAACTTGGGGCCGAAATCACCCCCGAAGCAGCAGATATGCTGATTGAACTGGCCGGTTCTGATCTGGCGCTGCTGCACCAGGAACTCAGCAAACTGGCTCTGGGCAGCCGGGGCGGCCGAATCGGCCTCAACGAGGTTAAGACTGGTGTCGCCTACCTTCGCCAGGACTCAGTGTTTGATTTTCTTGAGTTTTTCGGCCGACGAAATGCGGTCAAATGCCTGCGCTGCCTCGACAGCCTGATTAACCGGGGTGAGGCCCCGCAAAAGCTCTGGTTTATGCTTTGCCGGCAACTGCGCGAATTCAGGTTATTTCAAGAAACCGTTCTCGACCGGCCCGACCTGCTAGAACCGGTCGCGACACTGTTGAAAAAGTACCGGCAATACGCTGACAAGTCTGATTTTAAAGCCAACCAGGAAAAAAAGAACATTATCGCCGAGATTCAAGGTCTGGCCGAAGAAATGCCCGAAGCTCTCGTTAAAGCCACCAGCCTGAAAAGTCAGCCCAAGTTACGCAATCTGTATCTGGCGATGAATTTTTCTTACAACGAACTGGTTAGAGCTTGGCCTGTCATGCTGGCCACAGACCACCATCTTAAATCCGGTGCTCCAGATGCACGCACAGCACTACAGAGTTTTGTGGCAGGCATGCTGACCGACAAACCAGCCTAAAGCCACAAGCCGCAAACATGCACGCGGCATGTCTGCGGTTAAATGGCTAACAGTTGATCAGTTAAAAACTGTTGATTATTTCTGCAGTCTGTTGACGGCCTTCACCAGGCGGCTGATTTTTCTGGAAGCGGTTTTCTGGTGAATAATCTTGTTAGAAGCTGCCTTGGCAAATTTTTTGATAGCTTCCTGGGTTGCTTCAGCTACTTCGGTTGCCGGTTTTTTAGTTTCGGCGGCGACAATAGCCTTTTTGCGGAGGGTTTTGAGTTCGGACTTTACAGCTACCCGCTGAACGTGGCGGCGGGTGGCTTTGCGAGCATTCTTAGCTGCTGATTTAGTATTAGCCATGACGATCACCTTTCGTAATTCAATATTGGAAATTTGATTTTAGCATCTTCAGAGACAAATTTCAAGCACTTTTTCAGCAAAATCGTACACAGACCCGCCCGCCGGGTACAGGGCCAGTACAGGCGCGTGGTCAACGACAAAATTTATAGCTTGATTTTATTGCAGGTTCTGTGTCTGCATGGTACTATCGCCCTGAAAAATCAAGAGGAGAAGAGGCAAACCCATGCTCAAATCATTGCGTTACATCATTCCCGTCATTATTTTCATTGCATACGCAGGCGTGCTTCAGGCCGAAAACAGCGGTTTTGTCTGGCAGGGCGCGGCCGACAAAAAAACGGTAACTGCGACGCTCAAACACGACGGCAAACAATTCACGACGTTGCAGATAAGATTCAGCGAAGCTGCTGACCGCCTCAATCTCAAAATCACATCAAAGAAGGAGCAGGGCAAAGCGGTTTACGAAACCAGATATTCTACCAATCTCGAAGGCAAGAACGGTCTGACACAGACAATCGACAGGTTGTGCCAGATACCGGGCGAATACGAAATCCAGATTTCAGGAAAAGCGGCCTCATGCACGATTTTAGCCGAGCAGCATGCGCCAATAGACCAGTTTATCGCCGGCGAGCAACCGGGGGAACTGGTCGTAACCGGCACTGGCGGTGCAACCGTGTCGGTTGAACCTGACATGTTCTCAGTCAAGCACCCCGACTTCAAAAAAGGCATGAACAAGGGCATAACCAGCCCCAACGGTGATATTTTTTTCAGATTGCCGGCGGGCTACTGGGTATTGCATCGCAGCGGCAACGGCACTGGTTACGCCAGACTTATTCCGGTAAGCAGCGGTAAAAAAACGACAGTAAGGTGGGCAGCCACCCCCGAAATAAGCCTTGAAAGCCAGATTGCCACTTCTGCCAGACGCCTCGAAATTCGTTCAGTAACTTCTGAAGCCGACTCAGAAAATGCTCTGTGCCGGTTTGCGGTTCCGGCCGGTCTATCGAGTCACACACCTGCCATTGACCACCTGCAAAGCTTCGAGCGTTCACTGCCAGCTGAAATTATCGATATAAAGCAGTCAGAAACACCATTACATCTGGTTATGCTGCTCGACAGTTCAGGCTCGATGAAAAAATCGATGAAAGCGGCTATTGACGCCACGGTTAAATTTGTCGAAGCTCTGCCAGAAAAAGCCAGAGTCGAAGTGATCGACTTCGATACCAAAGCAAAGCCAATCAAGGCGGCAAACCGTAACGAACTTATCAAATCAATCAAAGCCATCAAAGCCGATGGAGCGACAGCACTCAGAGACAGCATTCTGCTTGGCCTTTCACAGTTAAAAGGCTCGCCCCGACCAGCACTTGTCGTTTTCACCGACGGCTTCGACGCCAACCACAATGATACGGCGCCGGGCAGCAAAGCCGGCGAAAAAGAGGTGTTTGAAGCGCTCACCAAGGCACGAATTCCAGTTTTTACCATCGGTTTCGACGAAGGCGCAGACCGCGAAACCCTGGCGCGGCTGGCCGATCTTTCGGGTGGTCTGTTTCAGACAGCCGATGAGAGTAATATCAATGAGGTTTTCGCCAGACTCGAAGCCACTGTCGCCCGCGAATATCTTCTCACCTATCGACGACCGCAGAAACCAGGTTTCGGGGTTCGACCAGTAATCAGCATCTGTGTCGATACCAGCGGTTCGATGGCAAGTGGTCTTGAAAGCGGTGTTGCGGGCAGTCGACGCGATATCGCCAGAAATGCCCTGCACAGCATGATTAAGAAGTTGCCGGCCAACGCTCTCGTGCAAATTCTCGATTTTGATGCCAATACCCGCATCACCCAGACCGCTACCGCCAACCGGGCAAGAAATCACGCCGGTCTGGCTGCTTTTGACGATGGCGGCGGCACTGACGTTCTCAAGGCGGTTTCGGTCGCCATGCAGGGCCTGCTTGCCGTGCCGTCGAACCGTCGTTATATGCTGTTTCTAACAGATGAAGCTATTAAAACCGGCAACAAAAAAGACGAAGAAATGTTCAACCGGCTGCTGGCACGAATGAAAGACGAGGGCATTTTCTCGATGTGGATCGGGATGGTCAAAGAAAATGAAAATGGTGCATTTCATCAAACTGCGGCAAAAGCTGGTGGAGAAGCAATTATCGCCAGCAACCTTTCTGCCATGCAACAGACTGTTGACAAACTGCTCGCCAGAGTTGCCGAGCCTGCAGATGAAAGCACGATACCGTTCGAACTTGTCTGGAACATGCCGCAGCAAGCCAACTCGCCGGTAACCGTTTCGGGCAACGGCATTTTCAAGCTGCCGCCGCTGCAACAGGTCGCCTCGGGAACCGAAGAAATCGTGGACACACTGCAGATAACCAGCACTGACATTTCTGCCGGTTCTGCAACAACAGCTACGAACGATTCGGTCGATGACGGAGCACTCGAAAATCAGCAGAAAACAAAGCCTTCTGCTACCGGCAACACAATGGCAGGCACTGGCGGCAGCCAAGCACCAGGCAACGCCAGAATGGCGATTGATCTTGACCTTAACGGGCAGAACAGCGCCTGTTCATTTCACATAAGAAAAATGGCTCTGTATGACAGTCTGAATGGCGTACAGGCGCCCACAAAAAAACTGTTCGCCGCATTCGATATCGAACTGAACAACATTCTGCCCGAACAGGATGTCGCGGTCTACCCTGACGGCGGCAATCACCCGGCACAGTGGGTGAGTCGCAGCAACGACAAGGCTAAAATCATCAAGGCAATACCGCCATATCAAATCGGTGATCTGGGGCGGCATTTTTATCTGCGCTGGAACAACGACCCGGCAGTGCCATTTTCGCCGGCCGCATGGCTGCTCGACGATTCACTTTCACCTTTTGGCAGCAAAACGGTCACGGTAAACCCGGGCAAACCTTTGCGCGGGCTGCTTGTCTTTATCGTTTCAGATGATCAGGGGCTAACTAACGGTGCAATCGATTTCTTCGACCGCGGCTACGGGCATGTTTCGCTGACAATTGCCGGCAAAATGGAACCGGCCGATCTCAAAGCTGCCAGGCTGCCAGAAGCACCGACAGGCAAACTCGGCTCTGCCTTCAATATCGCCATCAAAAGCTGTGCCGATGTCGCTTCGCCTCTGGCCGGCGCAACCGCCGGCGGGCATCTTCTCTGGAGGGTAATCGACGGCGAAATTGAATCGCAGGTGCAGGCCCTGCTCGATATCGACCCGAAAGCCCGCATGCATCTTGCCATACCGACAACAGCCGGGCCGGTGCGTCTGCCGCTGTCGGCAGTGACCGGCCTGCTGCCCTTCGGGTTTTATGACCGGGTCAAACTCTCGCCCGGCTCGAACAATTACTTCACACAGGCATATCTGCTGCCAGCCGAGCTGGCGACTACCGCTTCAGGCAGCCTCTGTATCGACATGAAAAACGACGATATCAGCATTGCCCTCAGCCCTGCAGAAAATTTTGTTGATAAACCAGCAGAGCGCAACTGGTCTGCCGAAGGCAATGGCATGAAATTGGTCATCAATAGCCATGGTCGCCTGCCATTGCTCAACAAGCGCAAGGGGGACTGGCTGATCGTCGATGCTACCATCGCCGATCTGCCAGATGGCAGTGCCACGCGCCTCGACAAATTGCTGTTTCTCGGCCGGGCCGATCTGAAAGAACAGGGTTTCACACTCAAACCCGGCGAACGCATGGTAAAAAACGCTGATAACCAGACCGGCCACAAAGGCATGGGCAATTTTGCATCGAAAAATGAGGCTGACGGCAACCAGACAAGAATTTACCCTGATTCGGTATGTCGCCAGATGCTCTTTGCCGCAAACGAAAATGCGATTGTGCCCGATGGCAAAGAGTTGAGATTTGTCGCAGTTTTTAGAATGCCGACAAAGGGCGACTATCTGCTGACCGCAGAAGGAATGCCATTTGCCGTGACCCCCGCAGCGGCAGAACCTGATAACCTGCCTGCCTGGCTGCTTGCCGAAAATGACGAAGCAGTTCCGGTTCTGGCGGCCGATTTTGAAAAGAAGCTCGCAGAGCGACTTAAACAGCTGGCAAATGAAAGGCGTCGGCAAAGTGCCGCAGCCATTGCTGAGGCGGCTGATAAAACAACCGACGCCGACGGCAATATGGTTGAAGCAGCTTTCAGGTTGAGCCCGCCGGTTATCGCACCCTGGGCCGCGCCGGTCGACAATCACTTCAGAATCGAAGTTTCAATTGATGCAGAACCGGCCGCCGAGGGAGCCGCAGCCCAGACTGGCGCGGCTGCTTCGGCGCTCAGCGGCGGTAACAGCAAAACCCGCTCCTTCAAAGTAATCGGTTACAATCTGCCACCCGAAAGCATTGCCAGGAGTCCGTTCGAAATAATCTACGCCGAAGAAAGCGGCAAAGACGGCGAAAAACTTCTCAAGACAAGTCTGATCGGCATCTGGGGTTCTTCTGAATGCCGTGAAAGCATCGACCTGAAAGCATGGAAACCAGTCAAAGAAAGAATCGCTGTTGGCGGCCAAGGCATAAAGTGGCCAGTTATTGAGCGCGATCTGACCGACAATTCTTTACAGAACCGCATTCACAGTATTGCACTTGCCCTGCCCGACATTTCGGCAGAACAGACAGAAGACCTGCAGAAGAGATGGAAGGCAGTCAGGGTCGACAAAACCCCCGATCATCTGTCGCTCTGGCAGTGGTATGCACACGCCCGTCTGGCAGCGTTCATCAGCGCCCAGACGACTTTCGAAAAACAGCTCTGCGAAAATACCGGCATAAGTCTGAGTCGCGAGAAGCAACCGCGCCTGATGCTGCTAACCGGTGCGGCCGACGACAAAGGCACATTTGAAGCCAGACTCGACCTCGTTGCCATACAGCCCGAAATTAAGGCCGAAGCTGAGGCAGCCGCCGCCTTTCGCATCGCCGCCGGGATTTTTGTCAGCGATCTTGAAGCAAAAATCATGCAGGGAAAAGGCGTTTTTCAGTTCTGGGGCAGAAACCGTCTGCAGATTGTCGCCGACAGCGGCAAACAGAAAAATGCCTGGCTGAAGTTCGCAGCCAGCCGAGGCGTCAGCGAGCGGGTCATCAAAGCTATAAAGAGCACCAGGTCGGTGGTTCTTTTCCCTCAGAGCCCGGCGCTGATAAACGACCGGCCGTTCTGGGCCTGGCTCGAAATCAACCCGAAAACCTACGAAACAATTGGCGTTCTCGAAACCGGCGAACGCGGCACAATTGCCGGCGAAGCCATTATTCAGGCCCTGATTCCTGATGGTGCCGGCATTGCCCTCGGCTTCTGGAAAGGAACCGAAACTGCAGTATGGGGCATGTCCGCCTTCATTCTCGAAGGACAATCTGCGCTGGAAGCTGCCGCCAGCACCGAAAAATTCATTGGCGATCTGTCTGAGAATCTTGGCAAAGTCGGCGACTCGTTCGAAGTTGAGGTCGGAGACGCCAGCATCGATCTGCTCAGCGGCAAAGTGACCCTGGCCGGCTTCTCTTCTGAAGGCGACTACTCGCCATGGGATGGTTACAAAGGCTTCGTTACCGGTTTCAACGCAGGTGCTTCATGGTATCTCAACAAGGTCAAGGCTGCCGCATCAGGCAAATAAAATAAAGGAAACAGCAAACTCAAAGTAAAAATCGACAAGGCAAGGTCGTTCGATAGTGCAGTGCCTTATATACGGTTCTTGTTCATCGGGCAGAGGGTTTGCATCAAGCTTTCTTCACACTTACACCAACCTGGTTATCGCCCATGCCGGGCACACGCACAAAAAAGGCCGCCACAATGTTTGTGGCGGCCTTTTTTTGTTTGGAATCAGGGGAGTGTGTAAGTGCAGAGCGTGTAATTAGTTTCATCGGGATAAAAACTCATTACCCGGCCATCAGGGCAGACCACACGTTTGCGCGGCAGGTCTGGGGCGAGATGCGGCACAGTAAGAACATCTAACTGGCTGAGCACCTTGCCATCGGGGGCACACTTGTAAAGGCGTTCGCGATAGATCTGGCCCATTTCATGGCAGGCTACCAGGCAAAAATAAACATTACCGGCAGCATCGAGGCCAAGAATTTCACCGCCGGCATAGGTGACGCCCGGGTAGCCTTCTTCGTAGGGGAAAGTCGCAAGAACGAGGGTCGCGGCCGGAGATGCCACAGTGCGCAGATAAAGGTCGGCTGCGAGGTCGCGAATTTCAAGGCCATACAACTGACCCGCCGCGTTCGGAAACAGGCTCAAACTCTGATCGCCGACCAGTTGCTCTTTGAGTTCACCATTTTCAGAAAAACGCAAAACTGACTGCATCACAGGGTGACTGACCAGCAACTCGCCGGTAGAACCGAACTCAATAGCCCTGGCGCCGCCAAAGCCTTCGATTTCGTTAACTTTTTCACCCTTGGCATCCACAAGATAAATGAACCCTTCAACATTGTTGAGAAAGGCCATTCTTCCGTCGGGGGCCACGGCAAAGTCAATAACCATCTGGCCGAAAGAGGCTATCGAAACAGCGCGTTCAACTGTTCCATCTTTTTTGAATAACTTTAAACTCTTGTTCAGAGTATCAAGTACCCAGACGTTGCCATCATCGGTCATGCGAAACGCCCACGGAACCCCATAAGAGGCGGCGTCGGTTTCTGAATCCTGGTCCTGGCCGCCAACATTGGCTGTTTCGCGGCCAAAAGGAATCTTGAGGTAATCAACCGAAGGTGCAGCGTTCAACATACTCTTGTGATAAACAAGACCGTTAACTGTCTTGAAATCGTCAGCAGGAGGCGCTGGGGTTTCTGTGACCGCCGGGGCTTCAGTCACAACTGGAGCTTCTGTGACTTCAGGCGCGGCCGGGGTTTCCTGGGCATAGCCGGTCAGTGAAAGAAACAAACAAAAGACAAGAACTATTAACTTTTTGAGCATTTTTTATTCCTGTTAATCTCAAGGCATCGGCAGTCCGCCGGACCTCGGGTTCACATGTGTTCCATTTTTCTTGAGTTCGAAATGCAGGTGGGCGCCGGTTGTATAGATACCAGTGTTGTCAGAGCGGGCTATTTCTGAGCCTTTGTTTACCCGCTGGCCCTGCTTGACCGAATAGCTTCTCAGGTGGCAGTAGAATGACTCGTAACCGTTGTCGTAGCGAACCTTAACGTAACGACCACCGCCTGATTCATAGCCGACTGCCACAACCGTGCCGTCGCCGAGAGCGTTCAGCCTTGTGCCGCTCGGTACCGGCAGGTCGATGCCGTAGTGCATGCTGCGGGTACCCTTGGTGGGGTGAATGCGCATGCCGTATTCGGAACTGGCCCGCGAAGGCATGGGAGCGCACGGTGCCGCACCCCAGGCCCCTTTCGAATTGGTTGCCGGGGTTGAAGAACCGCTGGTTGAGTCCGATGATTCCTGCCAGGGGTAGACAACCGGCGTTTTGCCAGCTGGATTG
>Ga0116171_10002051_pt1 | contig 19512 bp, 16 predicted proteins | sample AD_JPNHW2_MetaG_FD_89798 | JGI IMG/M metagenome (GOLD analysis project Ga0116171, IMG submission 89798) | Active sludge microbial communities of municipal wastewater-treating anaerobic digesters from Japan - AD_JPNHW2_MetaG | ecosystem: Engineered > Bioreactor > Anaerobic > Digestate | place... | reverse complement strand
GCGGGATTGGACCTTTCCCAGGTTGGCCTGGTTGAGCTCAACGAAGCCTTCGCGGCCCAGGCGCTGGCCGTCATGAGCGAACTCGGCCTCTCACCCGAAATAACGAACGTGAACGGCGGCGCGATTGCCCTCGGCCACCCCCTGGGCTGTTCCGGCGCGCGCATCCTCACCACCCTGTTACACGAGATGGCGCGCAGGTCTGCCACGCCACAAGCCGCGCACTACGGGCTCGCCACATTATGCGTAGGCGTTGGGCAGGGTGAAGCCACCATCATCGAGTGGCTCGATTAAGTCTTTTTACAGGCAGTCAGGGAAGGTCTGCAGCAACAAATCAGACATGATGGCGCGCGTTCCCTCGTTCAGTTCGTGCGGGTTCAGCGTGGGGGAAAGGTCACGCGCGGTGACGGGTTGGCCCACTTCAATACGCATGGGTATCCGCCACTCCAGCTTTTTTGAAGCCCTTTGCATGGCGAATTGCCAAATCATCGCGATTTGATGCCGGCGTTTATCCGCGCGAGTGGTGAAAGCGAGCGGGTTGTGCCAGGCCTTGGGGGTGACCACGTGGCTTATCAAAAGCGGCTGCAAAACAGTTTCGGGCACCTTGTTTAGGAACAAACCCACACTATCGGACCATAACCGGATGGAATCCCTTGCGCCAGGGATGAGGGATGGGTCCGGTTCCAACGAGCCGCGCGGGAAGATGAGCACCGAATCGCCCTGCCGCAACAACCGGATGACGTCCCTGATGGCCCCCATGCGCCCGGCCATGTCCGAATCCAAAAAGACGATGTGCTTGCGCACATGCGGAAGCACCTGTAACATGGGCCTCACCCCGGCAATCACCCTCACATCCTCCCGATGCAGAGCCGCGATGGCCCCCACCGAATCCGCCGAGCCAGGATGGTTGGCCACCACCAGCAAAGGCCCCTCCCTTGGGATGCGCTCCTGCCCACGCACCCGCCAGCCGTCCGTAAAGTAGGTCAGTGCCTTCGCGGCGGCATCCCACAAATGGTACTGGGTGACGTCTCTATCAAGAGACCGCAACACTTCAGCAAATTGTAACGCTGGCCTCTTGGCTGCCCGGAAGAGGAATTGATAAAACGGAGTTCCCCGCCTGATATTCAGAGCGGCACAAATATCCTCGAAAATCATCGATGCCATACGGTCCGCTTCGGGAGGTTCCTTTCCTCCGTTCACAACCAGCATGTCATCACGTTGAAAATTGCTCTCCATAGTGTTAATATACCGTTTTTTGTTGTCGCTCCGCGCGTTTGTGTCAGGTTCCTGTCCTTGGCTCGAGAAAATGGGGCACGCTTATTGCAACTTATTATCCCAAGCATTGGATTAACCAGGAACAGGTGAAAATGAAAAATCAGACTTTTACACCCCGGGAAGAACCTCCGGTGAGGCGACGCAGCCACGCTGTCCGCCTGCTGATACCCTCGCTCCTCCTCCTGGCGCTCACGCTTTTCATCATCACATCCACCCGCAATGCCAGCTCTCCCAAGGAACTCCCCACTGCCACGGAGATGGTGGGGAATCAAAGCCCGCTCGAGTCTTTGCTTTATTCCCAGCTGCCTGACCTGCTCCGTGGGAGTGGCAGGGAAAATTGGGTGCTTGATGATGTTCTTGCCAACACAGATAACACCCAGGTGATGCTGTGGATGCGCGAAGCCAGTGCCAAGGGCGAAGAATCATTGAGCCGCGAGCCGGAAATGGTTCTTGCCATTTGGAACGCTGAAAAACAAACCTGGTCTCTGCATCTGACGACCGATGACGATTTCGTATCCGTCCTCCAGGCGTCGGACTTCAAGGATACCGAATCTGCCTCCAGGTTTTTGGAAGGCGACCCCAAAGGCATCAATACCGGGATTGTGTACGGCGGATATAAACTACCGTGGAAATTTGGACAAACCAAACGCCTCACATGGTCTGTGGGTCATTCTTCCTGCTCACCGAGTTACTACTGCACCTACGCCTTTGATTTTGCCGACGGCACCATGTTCGAAATCCTCGCGGCCAAGGGCGGCTATGTTTATCATTGGCGGGATACCTGCGCCAACGGTAATTCCAGCTGCACCAATAGCATCACCCTTGAAGACCGCAGCACAACGCCTTGGACTTACCAGATTTATATGCACATCGCCCAGGGCAGCATCCCGACGGCTCTCAAGACTAAAGGCGTACACGTCAGCCAGGGTCAGCTCATTGCCAAAACGGATGACACAGGCTACAGCACCGGTCATCACCTGCATTTCATGGTCGTGGAAAAGTCGACCTTGAATTCATGCCCGTATTACTGCTTTGGTAAAGCGGTGGATATTACATTTAAGGACGTGGAAATCAACTGGGACGCCGCCACACAGGGTGGCCGCCCGCGTCTTGCAGCGGAAGCGGAGTGGTATGGTGGGACGGGCAGAACCAACTACACCAGTGGGAATGTTTTTACAACCGGTGTCTATATTGCCCGCTTCGTCCTGGTCTGGCACTAAAGACCTGTAAAACAAATTTTACCTTTCAAACAACGCCGCCTGTCGGAATCTTTTATAATTGGTTCCAGACTCATTCGAGTTGAAACCTTATGGAAACAAATGCGCTCAGTGAACGTGAAATTGAAATCCTGAAGTTGGTAGGCCAGGGAAAAAGCAATAAGGAGATTGCGGAGAATCTCTTTATCAGCGTTAACACGGTTAAGGTACACCTAACCAGTGTTTTTAGAAAGACAGGGGTTACCTCCCGAACTGAAGCGACGCTCTACGCGATTGAACATGGCTACATCGACTCTCCACGCGGCATACCCGATGACGTTCAAATCCTGATTTCCCAGCCCGGCGAAACATCCACCACGAATCCCTCTGAAATCGGAAGTAAACAAAAAAACAACTGGATGCGGATGTTTTGGTTGGCCTTAGCCCTTATCAGCCTTTATTTTGTACTTTCGCGCTCGTCACTTTTCAGCAACAACACCACGCAAACCAACCCACTGACGCAATCCCTTTCCCAGGCACGCTGGCGCACACTCCGCCCGATGACGACCTCCAGGGCAAGGATGGCCGCTGTCGTCTATGAAAACGCCATATATCTCATTGGCGGTGAAAACGAACATGGTGTGCTTGCCTCGGTTGACAAATACGACGTCGCCTCAAACGCTTACACCACGCTCGCAAAAAAGCCGACCCCGGTAACCGATGCGGGGGCTGTGGTCATTGGCGGCAAAATTTACGTGCCGGGCGGACAGGACTCCGAAGGTTCCCTGACAGACGTGCTGGAAGTCTACGACCCGCGAAACGACACGTGGTCCGTCGGCAAATCACTCCCCAATCCTCTCAGCCGGTACGCCGTGGCGACGTTGGAGGGCACTCTGTTTTTATTTGGTGGGTGGGATGGTCAAAACACAGTCAACACCGTGTTGAGTTACAACCCGGCGTCTGATACCTGGAAAACCCTGAGCCCTTTTACAGCAGCCCGGTCGGATGCCCAGGCAGCCGTGCTCGGCGATAGGATTTTTCTGGTGGGCGGCACGCATGGTTCAGAATCAGTCCGGGAGATTGAAGTCTATGCGCCTACAGAAGATGCAGGTAGTCGGCAGGCATGGTCCAGTCAAATCGCGCTTCCAGCGGACATGGAATTCCTGGGCTGCCAAACCCTGAGCGGTTCCCTGTTCGTTTTAGGCAAGGGCGAAAATGGGGCATTGGACCTGATGCAGTTCACCCCTCAAAATAATGCCTGGTTCACTTACGCGGAAGTGCCACCTGAGCCACTTCTTTCCGAAACCAAAGTTGTTGGCCTCGGGGGTGATGTTTACTTCCTGGGTGGCAAGGCCGATAACAGCACATACAGCAACCTGGTGCAAAAGTATCAGGCAGTTTATACAATCGTTCTTCCCAGCATATCAAAATGATAGCGGAACCCCCTTCTGTTGGACAAAGTATGATTAAAAAAGTGGCAATTCTCGGTGGTGGTGCCGCTGGGCTGGCAGCAGGCCATAATCTTCTCAAAGCAAACATCGAGTTCACGCTCTTTGAAAAAGAAGATTACTACGGGGGACTGGCCAGGAGTTTTCAATGGCATGGCTTCGATTGCGACTTTGCCGCCCACCGTTTCTTCACCAACGACGAAGAGGTAAAAAAGGAAGCCCTGCAATTGGTGCCCATGTTACGGCATTACCGCAGGAGCAAGCTTTACGTCAAAGGCCATTGGCTCAATGACCCCATCAACCCTGCTGAACTGGCGCGCGTCATCCCATTGCGTGAGGCGCTCAAAATGGCTGCCGAGCTTGCCAGGCCAACCCGAAACCAAGACCAGGCACGCAACTTCAAAGAATACGTCGTGGGCAAGTATGGCGGGTACATGTACGAGGCGTTCTTCAGGCCTTATACCGAAAAGATGTTTGGCATCCAGTCCGAAGAGTTGTCGGTTCTATGGGCACAGAAGAAAACCCGGTTAATCAACCCATTTAAGAAAGTGGATGGGGGTTCCAAGCGTTACTTTGCGCATTTCTACTATCCCTTGTCGGGGGGCTATGGCAGCATCAGTGATAGGCTCTACCAACCTATTGCCAGCCACGTTAAATTACATTCCCCGGTCACATCCATCCTGACGGAAAACGGCCAGGTGCGTGGGGTTGAATATCTCAAAGATGACCGGCCCCAGGTCTTTGACTGCGATACTATCATTTCAACCCTGCCCTTGCCGGTCAGCGCACGACTGTTGGGTTTGCGGTCAGACCTGTCGTTTCAAAAGGTGGACGCGATCTACATCTGGGTAAACAAAGCCTACGCCAGCCCAAATCACTGGGTCTATTTCATCGATGAATCCGTTTGCATTAATAGGATGGTCGAATTCAAACACATGAGTCCGTACAACTGCCCTGAGCAAACCACGGTCCTATGCGCGGAGGTAACCCAGGATGTGCCTGATCCCGCGGCCCGTGTGGTCGCCGATTTGATCCGGACTGGCTTTATTGAAGAAGGCAGTGTCCTGGATACAAAGGTTGTCCGTGAGCCATACAGCTATCCTTTATACTCCGTCGGATATGATGATGTAGTGAAGGAAACCAGCGCGCAATTACGCCAATTTACGGGCTTCCACTTGTTTGGGCGCGCGGCTGAGTTTGAGCACTACGAGGTGGATGACCTCATTGGCGGCGCTGGCAAGCTGGTCAGGACCCTCGCGACCAGGGAAGGACAGGAACAGATGGCCACAACCCCAGAGCAGGCTCAAAAAGAGAAAATCTGTGTGGTTTTGCTTAGCTTCAATAACCAGGCTGACACATTGGAGTGTCTGGCATCTCTGAAGGCGCTCGATGGGGGCCCTTACCATACTTACCTGGTGGATAACGGCTCCACGGATGGCACCATTACCGGCGTGGGCGTTCAATATCCAGAGGTTGAGATTCTTGCGCAACCGACGAACCTCGGCGTGCCACGTGGTTTTAACAAAGGCGTTTACCAGGCCCTGGTTGATGGCTACGATTATATTCTCCTGCTCAATAACGACACCGTGGCCAACCCCACCATGGTAGAGGAATTGCTGGCCGTACTCAAAGCGGACCCGGATCGTGCTGTGGCCATGCCGTGCATTTATTACTATCCTCCCCGGCCCCTTCCCTTGGGAAGACAGGAGGTCTGGGCCGATGGCGGCTATTATCGCAAATTCCCGCCCGCTATTAAGCTCAAGGACGACCGTAAAAGCATTGATTTTTCAAGACCTCGCCAGGTTGAGTATGTTCCAACCTGCGGGTTGCTATTCCACCGCCGGGCATTTGAGAACGTGGGGCTTTTCGACGAAGGTTATTTCCTGTTTTATGAAGATTGGGACTTTTCTGAAAGGCTGCGGGATGCCGGCCTGACCATTTGGAGTGTTCCCACTGCCGTCCTTTGGCATAAGGTGTCCCGCTCCACCAAGAAGAATCTGGGTTTCTACTGGCAGAAACGGGGCGAAAGCGCCATGCGCTTCTTCCGCAGGCACCACCGCCCGCTTTCCACCGCGCTGCAAATGGGCTACTTCTTCTTGCGTGATTTTGTCTTGCATCCGGCCAACTTGAAGTATCTAAAGGATTACCGGCACGGCATCCAGGCGGGCAAAGCCACCACACTGGAAAAATTCCCAGATCTTGCCAGCATGCTCCGTAAGAACTCTGAGAATTGATATGTCATTGGAACCCAAACTTCACCCCTGCGACAACTGTGGATCTGAAGCCTTCACGGTCGTCTTGCGCGGCCCTGACCTGCTTGAGGGGCTGCCGGGTGAATTCCAGTTTGTGCGCTGTGAGCAGTGCGGCTTGCTGCGCCAGAATCCGCGTCTCGAATGGGACCAATTGGCCGCTTATTACCCGGAAAACTATATTTCCCACGGCGGGCTGTTGGACAAATCCCTTTCAAGGGTAAAACAAATTGAACGAAGGTACGGGCATTGGAAGCGTGTCAGGCGAATAGCCAAGTACAAGCCTGAAGGCACCTGGCTGGATGTTGGCTGTGGAAGTGGCTTAAACTTGCAGGAAGCCCAGTTTTGGAAGCGCTGGCAGCTTTTTGGCCTTGAACCGGTCCCGAAAATGGCTGCCTACGTGCAGGAAAAATTAGGCATCCCCGTTTACAACACTACCCTGGAGGATTTCACTGATCACGACGAGGAATTTGACATCATCACCATGTGGGATGTGCTTGAACATCTGCCCTACCCCGTGGAAGCGCTCGAAAAGGTCAGCCGCATGCTCAAACCCGGGGGTATCCTGGTACTTTCCACGCCCAGCCTGGAGAGTTTGGATAGGGGTTGGTTTAAAGATTCCTGGATTGGCTATGACCTGCCAAGGCATTTGTTCCTCTTTCCGCGGCCTCTTCTCAAGCAAGTGCTCTCAGAAAAAGGGCTTCATCCATTGGCAGAACATTGCCTGGCAGGTTCACATGCTGCGCTAATGCTGAACCTCACATTTCTAAATCGGAAGAAACCTTCCCGTTTTCTCAACTGGGTTACAGCCCATAAAGATGGCTACATACCATTCCGGGTGCTCACGTTCCTGCCCCTCTGGGTGATTGACCAGTTGAAAAAAGGGACAAACATTACCCTTATCGCACGTAAACGATGAATCAAGGTTCAAAAGTGTTCACTGGTTTGGAAAAAATCAAAACGCGTGTGAACGCGCTGCGTGGCAATCCCTGGTTTTCGCGCTTGCTTTTCCTGTTATCCATTCTTTACCTCTTGGCCTTGCTGTTTCTCAGCCGTTCAGAGGTTGCGAATATTAATTGGAGAACCGTATGGGTTAGTTTTCTGGTTTGCATGGGGCTGTATTATCTCTCGATGCTTTTCCAATGTCTCAACTGGTCCTTGATCCTGCATGGCCACACCCGCGACCTGCGCGAAAACTCCGAGATATACTTCAAAACCCTCCTCATGCGCCGCCTTCCAGGTGGTTTTTGGCATTGGCTCGGACGGAGCAACCTGTATGGTGACCTCGGCACCGTCAACAGCACCGACCTCGGACGGGCAAACCTGAGCGAATGGCTGGGGTTAATTCTGACTGGCCTTTCCTGTTTTGTGGCCACGATTAACGTGTACTTGGGTTTGGCTGCTTTTTTCCTCAGCTGGCTCATTCTCGCTTTTGGATTGGGACGCCAAAACAAATCAGCACCAGGCAGGCCGGTGCTGATGCTATTTATTCTCGCAATTTATATCGCTTGCTGGGTCTTGGGCGCGCTCATCCTGAATATCCTGCTCAATGGCATCATCGCGCCAGCCAACGCGTCCCTGTTGCTTGCGCTTAAGGTCTGGTCTCTCTCGGGTGCGGTTGCCACGTTGGCGTTCTTCATGCCTAATGGCGCGTTAATCCGCGAGTTCACACTCTCTGCGCTGTTGACACCCTGGTTTGAACTCCCAAAAGTCATCATGCTGGCGTTGCAAATCCGGATTATTTTCACTATTTCTGACATCCTTTTTGCACTGCTCAGCCTTCAAATCCTCAAATGGATTGGAGGCAGCAAATCCCGCTCTACGGCCAGCTGACGTAGACTTCCCCAAGATCAATTAAATCACCCGCCTTAAGGTCCAGGTGGATTTCTTCATTCTTCGCATCAAGAAGTCCATAAGATCCAAATGGCGTGACCATCATCATGATATAGGAGCCGGCGGGTACCTTGGTCAGTAGGAATTGGCCCGCCGCGTCGGTCTCAAAATGCGGGGAGGTCTTTTCCTGGATGGAATAAACAAATCCACCGCCTGGTTCCAACGGTACTTTGTCCGCTGCGTAGACCATCATCAGGTGGAGTGGTGTTTTATCCACGTTGGAAAGAAGAATGCCATGCACAACGGCAAATTCAGGATCAGGCTCTGGGATTTCCAAGGCACCTGGGATTGGAGCCGGCGTGGAGGTGGCCAAAACCGCGCCACCCGCTTCGGTATAGGGGGGGTAGGCGTCAGAAACGGCTGGTGTAACATCGGTATCATCTTCACCCGGATAATGCTCGCCAACCGCCTCAGGCTGTTGGGTCGTCATAGCCTGGGTTTCTGTCGGGACGGCCGTCTTTTTGTTGGAAGAACAGCCAATCAGACTCATCAGGAGGATGGTGATGGCTAGTACAGGTAACAAGTGTTTCATGGTACTCCTTAAGATAAAAATTGGAGGCCTTCGATGGCGGAGGCCTCCAATATTGTAATTGAAATTCGTGATTACTTGTTCACACCGTTATAGGAGTAGAGCATGTCCTTCGACTGCACATTGTCAGGAGGGAACTCCATGTTGCTGTTGATGACACAAATAATCGGTTGAGCAGAGGTAATCTGGGCACTGCCGCTATAGCTGTTGGGCAGGTTGGTGTTGTTGGGCAGATAGAATACCTTGTTGGCGCTTGGGGCAATAGAACCAGAGGTTTCGGTCGCGCCGGGTTGGCCCGCATAAGTCACCGTCATGGTGGCAGCCACTGTACCAACGTTCTGGCAGGTGATGCTGGAGCTGTACTTATAGTAGGCTTTCATCACATTCGGGGCATAGACCGTTGTGGTGGCAGTGGGAACACCATTGAAGGTGGCAGCGCGGTTGTAGCTGTTGGACTCGTTCACACTCACAGCCACAGCCTGGCTCGAGGTAATCTTGGCGCTAAAGATGCCATTCGGTAGACCCGCAACGCTGGGTACGTAGATGGATTGGGCCGAATTGGGTTGAATCGTGTAGTTCTTAGTGGTAGCCCCGGGGTCGCTAAAGACAACAGACACAGAGGCGGCCGTGGCGCTCACATTTTGAATGGCGATGGCCGCGTTCCAACCGTAGTAATTCTTCATCGCCACAGGCACAAAGAAGGAAGTTGCGCCACTCGGGAAGCCATTGAAGGAATACAGCTGAGGAGCGGTGGCGCCGGTACCATAGGTGTTGGCAATGACAACCACATCACCTGCAGCGGAGACCTTGGCGGAGTAAGGTACATTGTTGTTCAGCTGGGCAAGTCCATTCAGACCCCAGTTGACACTCGCCTCGTTTGGAACGGCTGTCTTGGTGTTGGTGTAGACGGCGGTTGCGTTACCGGGAGCAAACACCTGCAGGGTGATATCCTGGGGGGCGCCGGAAACGTTCTGGGCATAGACCTCGGAGGAGTATGAATAGTAGTTATCATACACGCCGGGGATGAACCAAACAGTGCTGCCCGCGTTCGCGCCAGAGTAGCTCGCGCCACTATTGGAGTCGCTGAAGTTGGAGATGGCAGCAACGGGTTGGCTGGAGGAAACGACCACGGAATACTCGCCCGCGGCAAGACCACCAACGCCTGGTACATAAATGGACAACACATCACCAACAGCGATGCTGTGGCTGGATGTGAATGCGGTGGCTCCTGCAGGGGTGACATATTTCACCGTAACGGAGGCTGCTTCAGTGCCAATATTTTGGATATTGATGGCGCTGGCGAAGGGCCCTCCTGGAACGGTGGTGGCAGCCTGGACCTTGCCAAAGGCGGCGAGGGCAAAGCACAAAACTAACAAAACGGTCAGTAACTTTTTCATAAATCTACTCCTTCGTTTTTGATTTAACTCAATTTTAGGTATTTTCTCGTGGAACGCAATAATACTTTGGCATAGTTCCGAAGTATTCCATTGTTGTCCCCACTGATAATAACCATTTTGGACCACATACAATTAACCCATTGGTATTAGTCGGGGTTCCCAGCCGTCGCGCCAGCGCACCAAACCACCTTGGAAAGCCAAAACAGGGGCAAAGTGTGCCAATAGCGCGGACGCAACCGCTCCCGGAGAAGCACCTTACCAGTTATCCCCAGCGCGATAAGAGGTGAAAACATAATCAAGCCAACGTCCATCAGCCAGCGGCTTCGCCCCGCGCGCTTTCTGGCAATCTGCAGGCGCGGGCTATACTTGCCGAATTGCCAGGCATGCAGGATGAAGGCCTTGAAGCTGGTGCGATTGTGCTGGTGCAAAACTTGGATACTCGGCCTAAACCATACGGGGGCACCCAGAAGCGCGACCCGGCGTGAAAAATCCGCGTCCTCGCCGGCACTTTTCGGAAAAGTCATGTCAAAGCCGCCCAATGCCTCCCAGAGGCTCCGGGGTACGCTCATATTCAGGCTGGGTATGACCCTGCGCTTCCCCGCCCGCATATAGGGCATGTATTCATGAAAGGTGGCAACGTTATCACACAGCTGCACGTACCCCCCTTGCGGGAAAAGCACGGACCCGCCCACCTGTTGCTTTTGGCCTGCCTGGTGGGCTTGCCAGTGCCCTTCCAACCAACCCGGTTGAGCGATGCAGTCCGCGTCCAAAAATGCAAAGACCTTCCCGTGGGCAATTTCCGCGCCCAGGTTGCGTGCCCTGGCAGCCGGCGTTGGCACCGCGGTGTCAATTATTTGCACGCGCGGGTCCGTGGGGATTAGCTGGGGCTGGTCCATCCCAACCACGATTATCTCAAAAACAAGTGCTGTTTGCTGCTCCAACACCGATTGGACCACCCGGTCAATGATGGGAGAATTGAGGTTGGGAATAATGACCGATAAATCGCACTCCGCCGGGTTCGGGGCCTGTTTGGAGGACAGTGTCTCGTCCATTAACGTTCCCCTACTCTTACAACCCCATTGGGCGGTACATTACCCAGCACCTCATCATAAACCCTCACGATTTGCCTCACGAGCACATCCCAGTCGTATTTCTCCTCCGCTCTTTTCCGCCCCTCCGTGCTGCTGCGTTGCCAAAGGTCCGGATCCTTCAGGAACCGCAAGATGCCTTCTGCCAGCGCGGTAGGGGAAGCTGGGGGTACGACCAGGCCAACCCCTGAAATGACACCCGGGATCCCACCCACATCGCTGCCCACGCAAGGTGTGCCACTGGCAAGCGCTTCCACCAGCACAACCCCCTGCCCTTCTTCAATCGAGGGGAGCACAAAGACTTTTGACTCTCTGAGGAGGCGTGATACCTCCGCCTGGCTCTGGTTTCCCATGAAAGTGACCATCCCGCTCAAGCCAAGCTGTTCCGCCTGTTGTTCGAGGTGCTGCCTTTCCACTCCCTCTCCCACAATCAGAAGACGGCAGCCTGGCACCTGTTGCTGAACGTGTGTCAGTGCCTCCAGCAGCTGGTTTACCCCTTTCCGTTCTATCAGGGAACCGACGAACATAATTTGTTCTTTCCGGTTCGCATTGGGCTCGAATGGAAATTCATCCAGTGATATCCCCGTCCCGATCACTTCCACCTTTTCCGGAGAGATTCCAAGGCTTTTCACGACCTTTGCCAGGTCCTCGCTCACTGCGACGACCTTTTTCGCGCCCTTTAATCCATACCTGACTACCCAGCGTTGGAAAGGGTGAACGATGGTCTTGTAAACATCACTGCCATGCACCGTGACAACATAAGGCGTACGGTGGAACCATGTGGTAAGCCGGGCGGCAATGGCTGTAAACGACCAGTTAGCATGGATGATGTCAAAATCACGGCCTACTCTCAGCACCTCCCTGGTCAGGCGCAAACCAAAAGCCGCAAGTAATGCCTGGCTTTTAAATCCCCGCTTCCATGCGATTGGAATACCAGCCGCGTCCCGCTGGAGCGTTTCCCGACCATCTGGCGCGTACCGCACCCTTCGCACTTCAACGCCGTCCATTTCTTCCCGAAGCGCGGCATCGGGGTTGTGCATGGTGACCACACGCACCTGATTGCCCATCCTTTGCAACGCCCGCGCCACGCCCAATATGAAAGGCGCCCGGGTGTCCCCCTGCCAGCGGGGAAAATTGGTGCTCAGGATTAATATCTTCATAAAAAGACTTTCAGCCAACGCTCATTTGCCACATAAATAACTGGCCGGCTTTAGTGGCAAACCTGTAAAATCTGGACCCCATCTTGGTCAAAGACCAGGGTTGTGCCAGGCAATTCATCCAATTTGGCCATGTCGAAATCTTTGCCTCCATAAGGGTTTGTCTTGCCACTGTAAAGGTAATCCACACCCTGGGGACACAAGGCTGCCAGTTCGCCAGGAGAGCTGTAAAGAGCTTTCACTTCCTTTGAAACCGTGACCATTTCATCAAAATCCGGTCCCAGGTCTGAAATCATCACGCCGGCCGTGGTCTGTCGCTGCGTGAAGTAGGGAATCCAAAAACCCGCGTCGCTACCATGGGGATGGGTCCCCATCCAATCATAGGTATTCACTGCGAATAACGCGTCCGAAGGCGTGTTTTTTATAATCCAGTTCATGGCCGTCTCATCAGCGCCGGACATAAATTGACGGCTTGGCTCCAAACCGCTGACCCGTGCGAAAGCGCCCACATAACCCAAAATAATCGCCAACCAAAGCAGGGGAACAGCCGGGCTATAAGAAATCAGCTTGCTGGAAAAGTGGTCCAAGGATTCAGCCAGGCACCCTATGAATAACCCGGCCGGCAGGTACGCGGCCAGCATAATCGCGGTCATATTTGAAAATGCCAGCGTGGCGATGTTGAGCTTGTAAAGAAAACCCTCTCCGATGAGCAAGACCACCCATACGCCCACCAAGACTACCCCCCAGCGCATCCGCTTGACCAGGAGTGAAATTACGAATCCGGCCACAGCCAGGATGAAAATCCATTTCTGCACCCCAATCCCATACAGGGTTTTAAATGTGAACTTGTCAAAATAGTCCAGGGTGGCAATGTCCTGGTCCTGCGTCTCAGCCGTGCCGTCGGCAGCACCCGTGGGCGCGATTCCACTCTCAGGCGGGCGCAGGTAGATCGAAAGCGCCGGTACCATCGCGGGGGCAAGCAGGACGAATGCCAACAAGCCAATTGCCACGATTCCACATAATGCCCGCAGGCGTTCATTCTTTCCCTTCCGGCCCAAAAGGCTGACGCCACAAACCAAAAAAATAAGCGGCAACAAATAGCCTGCCACCCTGAAATGCAACATCCCTGTGGCAGCCAGGGACAACGCGGCGAGTACAGTGGGGGTCCAAACATCCGATCCTCCCCTAAAACCCGCTTCCTTCCAGGCCTGTAGAGCTTCCCAGACCAGGAGCGCGCCTGTCGGCAAAACCACCTGGGCAGCGAGCTGGGTGAAACGCCCCCAATTGAAATACCAGGCTGGCATGAAACTCCACAGCCCGACCACAAGCAGCCCTACAGCCGCGGCAAGCCTGGAGACCTTCTTATCCAACACCAAGAATACACCGATTCCACACAATCCATTGAGAAATTGGGCTGTCCAAAGTAAAGCAGTATGGGATGGGACCTTCGCTAGCAGCTGTACAGGAGCCGTCAGGGCATAGAGGCCCAGGTGGTACATGGTGAGGGGAATATTCGCGTAAGGCTCAAGCGTCTTCGGCAACTGACCCGTCAGGGCGGTCAGTTCCGTAATCAACGTGTGATGCAAGGAATCCGTCCACGCTGGGTAAGGAAAACGGTGTGCCAGGATGAGCCGGGTGTAAAGCGTGGCGGCCAGGATGCCAAGGATGACCCACCCCCATTGTCCCAGCGAGAACTGAACCTTCCAATCCTTGCGAAGTTTCCAGGTAATCAAAGCAGCGAACAACACAAGTAGCAAAACCAGTTTGTTCGTACCCAAACGCAAAGCCGGCATAACCACGCGTAGGGCATAATAGAGCACTGGCCAAAAGGCAATTCCAAGGCTGGCAGCCAGGAACCAGCGCTGAAGTGCTTCCCATTTACGCCAGTAATCGGTGACCGCCAACATTGCCCAACCTGGGACAAGGATGAGTATAAAGAGAACGAGGACGGTTCTGATTTCAGCCCAGAGCATAAGCCAACCTTTGCATCACCCCAATTATAAGTCGTCAGGGGATGGGTGGTCAGGCGTGATTAGCCAAATGCTCACGCCTTCAGAATTATAGAGTTGACGCAACCCGCTGCAATCGTTCAGCGCTGAGGCTTTCAAGGTACTGGAACCTTCCCGCACATACACATACCCCAACCCCGCTTCCTCCACCAGCTCCCAAAAATCCGTGCCGCACGTCTCCACCTTCGATGCCCGCAGCGACCAATCCGCCCACTGCGCGGCGGTTGCCTGGTCCCCGCCAAAAGTGTAAAAAATGGTCGGCGCGATAGCCCACCGCCCGGTGTACGGCAAAATCCAGGCGCCACCGCCCACCCCCCGATACATGCCATACCCCCACAACTTGGTGTTCACAAAAAACCGCGCGTCTTTGGGGGTGTGGTCATTAATCCAATCCAGCGCGGTGATGTCGCTTTGGTCAGCCAGCACCGTTTCATCGTTGATGACGTCCTGATTCTGCCACGTGCCCCAAAGGACCATCCCAAGCCCAACCAGCATGGCTAGAGCCAGCGCGATATTCTTGCGGTCCTGCTTCGAATCCAGCCACTCCGTTCCCCAAAAAAAGAAAAGGCCGGCCAGCACGCTCACGGGCATAAATAACGTCAGGCCAAAATAATCACTGCGAAAGCCAAAGAACCGCCAGCCAAACGGCAGGCTAAACAGCCCCACCAGGGCTGTCCAGATGGACAGGCTCCGGGCTTCCTTCTTAAACAACCCCCAAATCAACCCGCCCAACGCGAACGTCAGCAGCGCCTGCCCGGCCAGGGGCCCAACCAGGTAAAACAGGTAATCCCACTGCCCTTTAGTCCCGGCCTGGATTTGGGAAAGTTGCACCGTGGGCTCAACAAACGCTGGCGTATACTTGAGCGCCCGATAGTACCAGGGTGAGACCAGCACAAGCCCAAGCAACGCCGTGATTACCAGCCTCACTATGGGTGCCCAGTCCCAGTCCCGCCGGATGGCCGACTGCAACACCCAGCTCAACCCCAACACAACCAGGACCATGCCCAGCAGGAACGCGACCAGGTAGTGGCTGAGGAGCGTGCCTCCCACAAGCGTCAACAACAGCGCCAGGTTTCCCCAGTCGCGCGCCCCATTCCAAACCTTCAGGCTCTGGGCAATCGCCATAGGCAAGAACATCATGCCGGCCAGCAGCGTGTACCGCCCCCAGGAGACGTAATACCCTGGCATGCGTGTCACAAAGGCAATCAGCAGCGCCGTGAACACAGCGGGCCGCCAATCCTTCGAGAGGGTCTTCACCAGCGTATACCCCCCCAAGCTGATGCCCATGCTCACCACGTGTCCGGTCAACAAAATGCTTTGGGAGGGCGCGATCCCGCTTAGTCTTGAGAAAACCGCGGCGATGGCATGAAAGGCGAAATGATACGTGAACGCGCCAGGGAGGTAAGGATCAAGTGTACTGGTCAGCCCCTGGGCTTCCACCATCTTGCGCACAATCAAGGTATGATGCAGAGAGTCCACCCAGTTGGGCAGCACCAGGCCTTTGGCCTGCCAAAAACGCCAGGCCGCAATAAGCGCCACCAAGACCAGCGCTGCAAGCCACGGCCAGCCCAACGCCCTCTTCTCCCGGCGAGCAATCCCCGCCACGCTGAGCGCGAGCAGCAGACCACCCAGCCCCCAAAACCAGCCGTCCGACATGGGTACGCGAACCAGGTAAAACCCAAGCGTAACGAGCGTGATGAATCCGGCGCTAAAGCCAATCACCCCCGCCAGCGTCTCCAGCGGGTCGCGTCCCGTATCCTCCGCCCACGCCCACCAGCAGAGCCCCGGCAGCAACATCGCGAGCCCGGCCAGCCAGCTCACCACCTTCGCACCCCCTCCGTGCTAATCTCCTGGAGCAATTTGCGCGCGGTCTTTCCCAAACCGGGGTGCACCCACTCCGGCGCAATTTCCACCAGGGGCACCAGCACAAAAGCGCGCTCCGCTATCCTCGGATGAGGAATTTCGAGCCTTTTCGTCCGTATGACCAACTGGTCATACGCTAAAATATCCAAGTCAATCAGTCTTGGGCCGTATCGAAAGGTCTTTTCCCGCCCCATCTGCGCTTCAATTTTCTTTAGGAAGTTCAACAGGCGCAACGGCGTCAGCGCGGTTTCGCCCGCGAGCACCTGGTTCAGGAAGGCCGGCTGTTCCGCATAACCCCAGGGGACTGTCTCATATAGCGCGGAGGTTCTCACCACTTCCACCCTGGCAGCCAGCAATTCCCTGGCGTGTGCCAGGTTGGCCTCGCGGTCATGCAAATTGCTGCCTAAGCCGATAAGAACCCATGCCACCTGTTCAGGCCTTTCCCTGCGTGTAAATCACATCGGCCAGCAGCCCAAAGGCAGTCGTCTTGGGGCTCGGGTCAGATTCCAACACGCCCAGCCCGGGCAGCACATCCAGATTAAACACCACGAACGAGCTTGTGCCGCCCACGGAAAACAGCGGCGAATCCGGACCAACGGTTTCAGGCCGCACTCTGGCCACAAACGCCTCCCCCTTCCTTTCCAGGGAACACACCAGCTTCCAACGCTGGCCTGCTTCCTTTGCCTCGGCAATCATCTCAAGGGTGATACCCCGGATGCCCGTCCGGTCGACCTCAAGCGGCGTCAGCGGATGCCCCATCAGTACCGTGGAAAGCGCGGCCACCTTGATGGATGCGTCCCAACCGTCCACGTCATTGCTTGGGTCGGTCTCCGTAATTCCAATGGACGCCCCATACGCAATCGCTTGCTCCAACGTTTCGCCCGCTTCCATCCTTTCCAGCAACAGGTTCGTGCAGGAGTTGAGGATGCCACTAAAGCCAAGCAGGCGCGCGCCTGCCAAGGGCTGCCTGAACAAGGAGAAGATGGGCGCGCCGTCCATCACCGCGGATTCAAACAGGAATTTACGCCCCTTGCCCGAGGCTAATGCGGTCAGTTCCTGGAACCCGTAAACTACTGGGCCCTTGTTGGCCGTGATGGCATGCATACCCTTGCTGAGGGCTGCCCGCATGTGCTCCAGCGCGGGCTGGCCGCTGCGTGGGTTCACCGGTGTGGTTTCCACCATCACATCCCCGGGGCTTTGTTGGATGAAATCCAGGGTGTCACCTGAAAAATCGCTGGCATCCAGCTGCTTTAGCTGGCCTCCCTCCCGCACAATCCGCAACGCTTCTTCCAGGTCGATGCCATCCGGGTTGATGGCCGCGCCGTGCCTGCCCGTCATGATGCCATTCACGTGGCACCGCATGCCGTACTTTTCGGCCAATTCCGCCTGCTTCTCCAGCAATAATTGGGCAAAAGCCTGTCCCACGTTCCCAAAGCCCACCAACACCAACCCTACCGGTTCCATCATGCTGTTTCCTCCAAGGTCAAACGTTTAGGCCTCTAATTATAGTCAATCATACCGGTGGCCATGGAAAAGACCGCCGGCCAGGCTCCGCCGTGGGGAAGCACCCCGCGTGCCTGATATCCCGAACGCGTTCAGCCAGCGCCTCAATCTCCGCCACGCTAATCCAGCGCACCATCCATCGTGCCAGCTCCTGTTCTGGGCCCAAGTCTTCCCACAACCTGCCAAGCATTTCGTCTTCTTGTGGGCTGAATCCTTCCCCCGCGAAATCCCACAACACCGTGCGCAGCTTGGGCTGCGCGTGGAAACACAACGCGTGGTCAATCGCCCAAATCTTCCCGTTTTCGTCCCGCAACAGGTGTCCCGCTTTCCGGTCGGCGTTATTGCACACCAGGTCAAACAACGCGATTGGGCGCGCCTGGTCCCTGACCTCCTGCGCGAAGGTGAAGTAATGTTCCTGTGGGTCGTGCGGGATAAAAAGTTGCAATGAGCCCGGGCCGGCTGGTAAGCCGCTCCCACGAAATATGGTGGGCGGGACGAAATCCCAGCCCGCGTATTGGCACAAAGTGTAAGCGGCCACTTCCCTTTTGGGTAACCCACGTGCTTCAAAATCCCACAAGGGCGACTGACCCGCCTGCGGTTTGTAAACGGCCTGGAATTTGCTGCCGCGTTGCTCACACGTCACCAGGAAGGTCGCGTTGCTGCTATAGAAAAACTGCCCCTCCAGGGCAATTTTTCCGCGTCGCAGAGCCTTTAACACTTCTTCGGCGGCAGGGGTCACGCTGGCACGCTTTCTTTAGTGTTTATGCCCGTTATGGCGGGGGGAAAACTTGTCTGGTGGTTGGATGGGCTGGTTATCCGATGGCCAGGTTGGCCTGCCCTGCGAGATAACCACCCGCGCCCACTTCGCCAACGCAGCCATTTGAGCGCGTTCACACCAAAACCTGACCCTGTCCGGCTCCTCAAGCCCATCCTTATCTTCCAGCCTGATGGATTCCAGCGTGAGCGCCACCTTGTCAGCAGGGGCGTCATACCCCAGGTTTATCTCCCCAACCCTGAAAAAGGTATCGTACGCTCCCGTTATGCGCATCTGCTCTTCTGAATAGTCACCTTCCGACTGTGCAAGCGCTGGAAAGCGGGTGTCCAGCTCCGCCAACAGTTGTTCCACGCCCACCACAAGTGCCTGAAGTTGGAATTTCTCCAAAACGAGCGTCACCATGCGTTCATTATCACCGCCCTGGATGTAAAATACACGCTCTCCTGGTTTACCAATCGCGTCCACTCTCAATACAGTTGTCGGAAAAAAATCCAGTTCCATGCCGGCCATTGACCATCCTTTATGCTGTTAAAACTTAGTATTCTTCGATTTCCAGGTTGTCTTCCCCCACCAGGCGTATCAGTTGCTGCCGCAGTTCCTCGCACCAATGCGTACGGTCATTCGGGAAGACAATCCGCAACGGCTCGTCGCGTTCAACAAATTGGAAGCTAAACGGCATATCTCCAGGCCGTGAGATTAACAGCCCATGGATGTGATTCAATTTGCGGTACTCCCGCGGGATGTCGTTCTCCCCATCCAGGTGAATAATCAACAGCTTGCGGGGCACCTGTGGTTCCATGCTAAAGGTTGTGTTTTCTGCGGCCACGGTCTCAACCACGGTCACTGTCATGGCCGGCTCTGCCGCGGCCGCTTCTGCCGTAAACCCGGCCAGCAAGCTGGGAGAAGCTCCACCAGTCTCCTCCCGCGGCGGGTTTTCATCAGCAGCCGGGTCTGGGACGTCCTCCACCTCCGGTGCCCACGCTTCCAGGCCGGTCATTTCCTCCCAGTCCACGCCCCCTGATGAGCCCTCCTCCATACCAACCCCATCCTCGTCGATGTAATCGAAGGATTCCTCCAGGTCATTCCTGGTCTCCTCCTCGTCCGCAACATCTGGCTGGACCGAATCACTATAG
>Ga0116171_10002050_pt1 | contig 19519 bp, 15 predicted proteins | sample AD_JPNHW2_MetaG_FD_89798 | JGI IMG/M metagenome (GOLD analysis project Ga0116171, IMG submission 89798) | Active sludge microbial communities of municipal wastewater-treating anaerobic digesters from Japan - AD_JPNHW2_MetaG | ecosystem: Engineered > Bioreactor > Anaerobic > Digestate | place... | reverse complement strand
GCGGCGTCGGCTAGAATACTGACCGGGGTGTGAATCTGGCGCCCTAGCAGCCAGGTGACCGCCAGTGAGAGAATAAAAGCTGCCAGAAGACTGAAGATGGTGGTATTGATAACATCACGACTTCGTTCTTCAAAATAGCGATTAGAAAAAATCATCCGCAGAATGCCGATCTGCTGGCCGCTGCCCGGCCTGGTAATCGGAATGGCGACGACAACTGTAGCCGGCAGGTGCTTGAAGCCAGTGGTGTGCTCGACCAGTTGCGGAGAAGAGTCAGCCAGTTTGTTCATGTCGGTATCGAGAATCTGCGCCCCGACCAGATCGTTATTGGGAATCTCTGACGAGGTCAGTGATTTGACCATGCTTTCGAGCCCTGCGGCGTCATTTGCATTAATATAGCGCACAACATGTGGTTCGACGGCACGCACCAGTGTCATACCGCGCGTATTAACATGAACTTCACTCAGTTCGCGCCACCGGCCAAGCTCACTGCTGGCCATAAAAAATATTACAATAATCAGAACGATAATCTGCAAAGCGAAAACGAATAATTTTAAGGCTGGTCGCTTGCTGGTTTGAGCGCTGATTGCACCGTTAGCGGTTTTGATCATGGCTGTGCTCCGTCATGGGGTATCGACCGCACGGGGTCGGCAGTTGCTGGCTTTGATGTTGCAGAGATAGATTCTGAAATGGGTTCTGTGACCGCTTGCGTGGCACGTTTTCGCTCAGCTGTTTCGCTCTCGAGAAATCTTAATATGGTTTTTACAAGTTCTTCGAGTCTCGGCCAGGCGCAGTTGTTCAGTTGATCAAAGCTGTCGCTGGTATGAGCACGATGAAGTTTTAGCATATCGGCTGTCTGCAAACCGCGTTCGACGAGTTTGTAGCTGATAGAAGCCGGAAACTTTGCCTGGCCTGAGCCAAAATCGGTGGTAATAACAAAACGACCGTTGCCAGATGAAATCAGCGAGCGGTATGGGCCCTTTTTTACTTCGGTATCGAGCAGCAGGCCGAGAGCACGCCCGTCATTGCTTAACATGGCGACTCCCCATGCCTGAAACAATGGCAGCTCAATTAACGGCATGCGAATATTGCCGAGAAAGCTGAAACTTGAATCTTGCAGAGGTTTTTTAAGGCTGTCAGTAAAAATGTGACCACCCGGTATGGCCTGCAGTTGTTCGTCTGAAAGAAGTTCAACTCTGAAAAAAGCCTGTTTTGAAGCTGGCCGGCCTGGCCTTAGTAATGAAAACCTGGTGGGTAAGGGGTGCATTATTCCGGCAATCAGAAAGTAAAGCATGCCGGCTGAAAAGATGGTAAGCCATGATGCCGGGCCGGACGGTTGGTTAAGATACCAGATAAACCAGGTGCCAAGGGTCGCAGTTGTTATGATCAGCCGAACAGCCAGGGGTTTGCCGCCAAAAGAGGGCAGCCGGGGCGCGATGAATTTTTGTAGCAGATATGAAGCCCGGGCAAAATTCAGGGCGGTGGTCAGCGCAAAAGCTATTTTCAGGTTCATGAGCAGAGCGGTATCGCTACTGTTTGAATAGACAAAGATTGCAGCCAGCAGATAAGCCGGAATAATCGAGATGACACGGTAAACCGGATAGAAACGCGCGATTTTTTCCCGGCCACGGATCGAAATCTGAACGTCATCCCAGCCTTTTTGATACTCAAGCCTGATACGCGCCAGAGTGTAATTGTTTATGGCATCGCCCATGAAAATCGGCAAATAGGCTAAAACTGCCAGAACCGTATTGATAAGACCCTCTACCCAGCCGTTGCGGGCCAGAGTTATCCAGACGGCTACGCAGCCGATGAAGGTCGTAAGGTTACAGGTCAGGCCAAGAAAAAACACCGATTTGAGTTTGTCAAAACTCGTGGGACTGGAAGTTACGGAGTTCATTGCCAGTATCATAACATTACCGTAGCTTATTTGCACCCCATAAAATTAGTTGTTGCTTTTTTAAATCCTATCTGTTACAATAGTTCCACATTGCGGGGCGTAGCGCAGTTGGTAGCGCGCATGGTTCGGGACCATGAAGTCGCTGGTTCGAGTCCAGTCGCCCCGACCCAAAACAGCCGTCTCATCTGAGATGGCTGTTTTTGCAATTCTTGGTCGGGCAATTGTGCAAAAACGACAGCAATAGCGGTTATAAATCATCAGACTGAAACGGGGGCAATTTTTCATGGCTTTCAGTTATAAATGTTTAAATTGTTTTAAGGCCTATGATGTGCGTGGGCGCTTGCCTGATGAGCTAAACGAAGATGTTGTCTACCGAATCGGTCGCGCTTATACAAGTTTTCTCAAGCCTGAGCGCGTGGTGGTGGGCCGTGATATTCGCACCAGCAGCCAGTCTCTTTGCCAGGCGCTTATTGATGGCCTGATGGTCGGTGGTGCCGATGTCGTTGATATCGGTCTGTGCGGCACCGAAGAGATTTATTTTGCCACCTTCCGGGAAGGCTTTGACGGTGGCATTATGGTAACTGCCAGCCACAATCCCATCGATTACAACGGTATGAAATTCGTGCGGCATGGTTCAAGACCGATCAGTGGCGATGATGGGCTAAACGTAATTCGAGATCTGGCGGCGCGAGGGACTTTTCATGAAGTCTTGCACAGCGGAACAACCACTGTTCAGGATTTTAAAGAAAAATATATTGAACACCTGCTTGGTTACGTTGACTGTGAAGCCCTGAAACCACTCAAGATCGTCGTCAACCCTGGCAACGGTTGCGCCGGCCCGGTTATCGATCTGCTCGAAAATTATCTGCCATGCGATTTTATAAAAGTGCATCATCAGCCTGATGGAACTTTCCCGAACGGCATTCCGAACCCTTTGCTGCCTGAAAATCGCCATGCAACATCTGAAGCGGTAATCAAGAATGGCGCTGATTTCGGCATTGCCTGGGATGGCGATTTTGACCGATGCTTTCTCTTTGATGAAAAGGGCGGTTTTATAGAAGGCTATTACATTGTCGGCTTGCTCGCTGAAAGCTTTTTGAAGCGCAAACCCGGTGCACGTATCATTCATGACCCCCGCCTGACCTGGAATACGATCGATATTGTCAGGCAGAATGGCGGAATACCCGTGATGAGCAAGACGGGGCATGCCTTTATTAAAGCCCGTATGCGCGAAGAAGATGCGGTTTATGGCGGAGAAATGAGCGCCCATCACTATTTTAAAGAATTTGCCTACTGCGACAGCGGTATGATCCCATGGTTGCTGGTTTATGGCCTGATCAGCGCCAGCGGCAAAACCCTCGGGCAACTCGTCGCTGAACGCCAGCAGAAATTTCCGGCCAGCGGCGAAATCAACCGCCGGGTCGAAGACCCGCAGATGCTTTTCGATGTGGTTCGCCAGAAGTATTCACCTGGCGCGGTCTCTTGTGACGAAACTGACGGAATCAGCATCGAACACAGTGACTGGCGTTTTAATCTGCGTGCATCAAATACCGAACCTGTCATCAGGCTTAATGTTGAGTCACGCGCCAATGAACCTTTGATGCGTGCCCGAACTGAAGAACTGCTCACCCTTATCGGCGGCCGTTGAACTGCCTCAACTTTGTTTTGCAGGATTTATTATTGATAATTTCCTGAAACTGTTGCACCTGTTAAATTGTAAACAGGCCCGGAGAGAAGACGGGATTGCTTTTTCGGAAGCTTGTGACGAACGAAGTGAGGAATCGCTGTAGAAAAAGCAACCCGGCTGATAGGCCGGGCCGTTGAACTGCCTCAGCTTTGTTTTGCAGGATTTATTATTAACTGGGCAACAGCAAAGAGTAATTCAATTTTGCGGAGTTTCTTGCTTTAAATTATTGATATGACATGCTATCTTGCAGCAAGAATCAAACTTTGAGGAAAGAAAAATGAGCAGAATAACACCAGTAATCCTTTCTGGCGGCGCCGGAACCAGACTCTGGCCCTTGTCGCGTGAACTTTATCCCAAGCAGTTTCTACCGCTTGCCGGCTCGCATACAATGATTCAGGATACCGTGCTACGCCTCAGCGGCCTGAATGAGGTTAATGCCCCGATCATTATCTGTAACGAAGATCATCGTTTTCTGGTCGCCGAACAGATGCGCCAGATCGGCTGCAAACCGGCGGCGATCATACTTGAACCAGCCGGTCGCAACACTGCCCCGGCAGTGGCAGTTGCCGCTCTGCACCAGGAAAAGGGTGACGAAGTCATGCTAGTTCTGCCCGCCGACCACGTGATCAAAGATCAGGTGGCTTTTCATGCCGCGGTGCGCAAAGGCTTCAAAGAAGCCCTGGACGGTCGGCTCGTTACCTTCGGCATCGTTCCTTCTTCGCCCGAAACAGGTTACGGTTATATCAGAGCCGGAAAATCTGTTAAGAGCCGTGAAGCCCTGGTGATCGAGGCATTTGTTGAAAAACCTGATCTGCCAACCGCCAGAAAATACCTGAAAGCCGGCAACTATTTCTGGAACAGCGGCATGTTCATGTTCAAACCTTCGGTTTTACTGGCCGAAATCAAAAAATACAGCCCCAAAATTTCACCGGCATGCAGCAAAGCTCTTAAGGCTGGCCTGGGTGACCCTGATTTTGTCAGGCTCGAAAAAGAAGCTTTCTGTTCAAGCCCCTCAATTTCTCTCGATTACGCCGTCATGGAAAAGACCGACTGTGGGGCAATGATTCCTCTCGATGCAGGCTGGAACGACATCGGTTCCTGGGCGGCCCTCGCCGACGTAAATCCGGCTGATGCTTCCGGAAATGTGGTTACCGGCGATGTTTTGACCCAGAATGTTAAAAATTCATGCATTCTCGCTTCGAATCGCCTGGTGGCAGCGGTTGGGGTCGAAGATTATGTCATTGTCGAAACGGCAGACGCGGTGCTGGTAGCTCACAAGTCGCAGGTGCAGGATGTTAAGGCCATTGTTGATCAGTTGCGGATTGCCAAACGCATTGAGGCGGTCAACCACCGGCGGGTTAACCGACCATGGGGCACCTACGAAGCCGTTGATATCTCAGAGCGCTTTCAGGTGAAGCGCATAACCGTTAATCCGGGCGCGACGCTGTCTCTGCAGATGCATTATCACCGGGCTGAGCACTGGATCGTCGTCAAAGGCACCGCCAAAATTACCAAAGGCGACGAAGTCATCATTCTCAGCGAAAATCAATCGACCTATATACCTCTTGGCCAGTCACATCGCCTCGAAAACCCTGGCCGCATTCCGCTTGAACTCATCGAAGTTCAGAGCGGCAGTTATCTTGGCGAAGACGATATCGTGCGCTTTGAAGATACCTACGGGCGCTCCTGAACGCAAAAAAACGGGGGCCGGGTCATCTCTGAACTGGCCCCCGTTTTTTTGCGGGTCAATCTGCGGTGACTGCTTTTTTGTCGATCAGCTTGAACTCACCATTCGAAAATTTCCAGGTGTATAAGCCCTGAACGGGTGTTTCGTCGGGTTTTGCCGGGTAGATCAGCCCGAGGGCGACGATGCTGCCATCGGCTTTGACTACCATATCCTGACCGTCTTCCTGGCGAAGGTCTGAGGTCATGAAGTCAGTTGATAATTCAGGGTCAGAGCTGTTCAAAAATCTGACTGGCGAGAATTTTTTGCTGGCCGGGTCAAACCTGTAAACATAAAGAGCACTTGCTTTCGGGCCGTAAAAAGCCGAAGCGAGGATTTCTACATTGCCGTCACCATCAAAGTCGAAGGTGCCCAGGCCAGTTGCCTGATCAGCGACCACGAAAAGCTTGTTCTCTGAGCCGATGATTCCTGAGTCGAAAAGCAAATTGTCGCTGTTGCCCGAAATTTTGAGACTGATGCCATCAGCGGCATTTAATTTTTCGATTATTACCGGGGTGTCGATACCCTTAAGCTGCAGCGAGAGGCTGGCAATGGCTTCTGAGGCGTGCAACATTGGCAGACTGCCGAAAAATATGGCTAATAAAAGCGTGAAGATGATTTTTTTCATGGTTGATCTCCTGGGCGGGCGTCAGTTAAAACGGTAGAAGTTGTTGGATTTCATGATGCTGATCAGTTTGCTGGCGTATTCGGGGTCAGTAGCGTAACCGGCCCTCTGAAGCTCCCGGGCAAATTGATCCGGGTTATCTCTGTTGCGCATCGCGTTGGCATAGCGGGAATTCTGCAGCAACCGGCTGTGGTCTTCGATTGATTCCTGCCAGGTGTTGTATTTTCTGAATGAGGCATTTTCGGTGACCATGCGACCATTGCGGTATTCCTGGGTTGGTACGGTTACCGAACCCGCCGGGCCGGTTCCCTTGATACCGAAAAGATTTTTTGCATTGCCGATTGACGAGCTGCCCCAGCCGGTTTCAAGTGCTGCCTGGGCCAGAATGATCGATGCGGGAACGCCGGAACGACGGCTGGCTTCTTGAGCTGCCGGGCCAAAGAGTCTGCCGAACTCTGCCGGTGCGAGTCGCCCACCGCGGTAGTTCGCGAGGGCGGCTTCTGAATCGTTGCCGGTGGTGTCAGTGGCGGTGGAAGTGCCGGTCGAGGTTGGGGTTGTGGGGTTGTTGCCAACTTCTTCTTCGTCGCCCGGGTTGGTGACCACCACGGCGGCATCGTTTTTGGCCGGGGTTTCGGTAGCGGGAGTATTTGGAGCAGGGGTGGCTGTGTTGTCGCCCTGGGTTACCTGCTGCACGGTGTTAACTACTTCTTTGATAGCGGGGATGGCTTTTTGTACCCCCTCAGCTACCTTGGTGATAACGTCGAGTATCTTGGTCGCATCGCAACCGGTCGTCAGCATGGCTGCCGCAATCAGCATCAGCACAGAAAATCTTTTGAATTGCCTCATATTATCTGCCTTTCATCAAAGGGTTGAATAGAATTTTTAATAATTACATTACTATATACGCAAAGACGGGCGACTGGGTAACAAATTGCCAAAACCTTTCTCGGCAGCCGATTTGTCGTAATCGGCAGTTCATCTGGTCCTTCGCGAAGTATAATTTTTGTAGTGCAAAATCGATGAGGTGCAGAAGTTTTGGCCGAGTGCAGCAGGTGGCTTTTGCTGGGGCCGGCAGTTTTCGGTTGCCGTCAGCCTGATTATCTGCTAAAAATATTCTCATAAAAGCATTTTCAGGTTACCTGGCGTAGCCTTTTAAAAGGAGCAACAATGAAGATCATCGTTACCGGCGGCGCCGGTTTTATTGGTTCAGCCGTAATCAGGCATCTGATTAAAAACACTGACCACCAGGTCGTTAACCTCGATAAGCTTACCTACGCCGGTAATCTGGCTTCATTAAAAGAAATCGACACCTCTGACCGCTATCGCTTTGTTCAGGTTGATATCTGCGACCGAAACGCGGTCGAGCAGGTATTTGCGGCACACCGGCCTGATGCGATTATGCATCTGGCGGCCGAATCGCATGTTGACCGCAGTATCGACGGGCCGGCGGCTTTCATTCAGACCAATATAATCGGCACCTACACGCTTCTTGAAGTGGCCCGCCATTATGCCAAAGACCACCCTGATTTTCGTTTTCATCATGTCAGCACTGATGAAGTTTATGGTGATCTTGATCTTGACGACAGCCTGTTCACCGAAGAAACACCCTATGACCCGAGTTCGCCCTATTCTGCCAGCAAGGCCAGTTCTGATCATCTGGTGCGCTCGTGGCAGCGCACCTTCGGTCTCAAGGCGCTGATTACCAATTGTTCGAACAACTATGGCCCTTGCCATTTTCCTGAAAAATTGATTCCGCTGGTCATTCTTAACGCCCTCGAAGGCAAGCCGCTGCCAATCTATGGAAAGGGCGACCAGATTCGCGACTGGCTCTACGTTGAAGACCATGCCCGGGCTTTGTGCACCGTGCTGCTGAAGGGCACACCGGGCCAGACCTATAACATCGGCGGGCACAACGAAAAGCAGAATATTGAGGTCGTCAAAACCATCTGTTCTATTCTCGATGACCTGAAGCCCCGTGCCGATGGCCGCAAATACGGTGAGCAGATCACTTTCGTCGCTGATCGGCCTGGCCACGATATGCGTTACGCCATTGATGCCGGTAAGATCGAGCGTGAACTGGGCTGGAAACCGGCCGAAACTTTTGAAACCGGGCTGCGCAAAACCGTGCAATGGTATCTCGACAACAAGTGGTGGTGGGAACCCCTGCGCGAAAAATACCAGCGCGAACGACTGGGTTTGAATAAGTAGAAGCTGTGTTCGTAATGCTCAGGCCCGCGTCGCGGGTTTCAATATAGTCAACGGGGTTAACAGAATGAATAAAATAGCTTTGATAACCGGTGTAACCGGCCAGGATGGCGCCTATCTCGCAGAATTTCTTCTGAAGAAGGGTTACGAAGTTCACGGTATCAAGCGCCGTTCTTCGCTGTTCAACACCGACCGCATCGACCACCTTTACCAGGACCCGCACGTCGATAACCGCCGCTTTTCGCTGCATTACGGTGACATGACCGATTCGACGAACCTGATTCGCATTATTCAGCAGGTTCGCCCGCACGAGATCTACAATCTGGCCGCCCAGAGTCACGTGGCCGTTTCCTTTGACTCGCCTGAATATACGGCGAATGCTGATGGAATCGGCACTTTGCGCATGCTCGAAGCTATTCGTATTCTCGGGCTCGAAAAGCATACCCGGTTTTACCAGGCATCGACCTCAGAATTGTTCGGTCTGGTTCAAGAAACCCCCCAGCGCGAGACTACCCCGTTCTACCCGCGATCACCCTATGCGGTTGCCAAGCTTTATGCCTACTGGATCACCGTGAATTACCGCGAAGCCTATGGAATTTTTGGTTGTAATGGCATTCTTTTTAATCACGAATCACCGATGCGCGGCGAAACTTTCGTGACCCGCAAGATTACCCGGGCGATTTCACGCATTGCGCTGGGCCTGCAAGATTGCCTGTTTCTGGGCAATCTGAATTCTCTGCGCGACTGGGGGCATGCCCGTGATTACGTCGAAATGCAGTGGTTGATGCTGCAACAGGAAAAACCCGACGATTACGTTATCGCCACTGGCCGCCAGAAGTCAGTGCGTGATTTTGTCAATGCCGCCGCCGCCGAACTTGGCATCGAAATCGGCTGGCAGGGCGATGGAATCGATGAAATTGGCACGGTTGCGGCTGTTAACAGCACCGATAAAGACTTTAAGGTGCGGCCTGGCCAGCAGATTGTCAAGGTTGATGCCCGTTATTTCAGACCAACTGAAGTCGAAACCCTGCTCGGCGACCCGACCAAAGCCTTTAAACAGCTTGGCTGGCGGCCAAAAACCACTCTTGAAGAACTGGTAGCCGAAATGGTGCGCTCTGACCTCGAAACGGCACGCCGCGATGAGTTGTGCCAGCAGCATGGCTTTCAAACCTTTGCCTACAACGAATAGACTCGTTTGCTGCTAATATTCTACGATGAAAAAACCGAAGCAGATAATCATTCTTGGCGCTGGCGGGCACGCGGCCGTGGTCATCGAAATAGCCAGATTGCTTGGCTTCGAGCCTGCGGCAATTTATGATGACCGCGAAGAAACCCATGGAAAAATCGTCGCCGCCGTTGAAGTTAAAGGCCGTATCGCCGATCTGCCAGCCAGTCTGACTGGGCAGGCCTGCATCGCCATTGGCAACAACCAGGTGCGAAAAAGCATTTGTGAACGATTGGTTTGTTTGATCTGGCCGGTGCTTGTGCATCCGGCCGCCTGCGTTTCATCGCAGGCCAGGCTTGGCGCAGGCACCGTTGTCTGTGCCGGTGCGGTGATTCAGCCGAATGCCGTGATCGGCAGACAGGGAATTGTTAATATCGGTGCCTGCGTTGATCACGACAGTAATACCGGTGATTTCGCCCACCTCTCGGGTCGAACATACGTGGGGCCGGGTTCAGTCATTGGTGACGAGGCAACTCTACCATTGGGCGTGATCGTGCCGGCGTTTTCGACCTGGCGGGTGCCTGGTTTCTGATCTGCTCATTTTAGCGGGCTTTTAGCGCGGCGATCAGAAGACGATTAGAAAGACGGGCTGCTCGGGATATTGATTACTGATTGTTCGAGTTGATGCGAAATGCTCAGGTCAGCGGCAGGGCAAGCGGCATACATTGGCAGGCGGTTCATAAGGTTCCAGATTGGGCGCACCATGATGCCATCGGCGTTAAGAGTGTTGAGCAGCTGATTGCGGGTTTCCATGTCGGGAGTTTTGAGAATAACTGCATTCAGCCAGTAATTGCTTTTAACGCCAGGCATCTCGTTAAAGAAACTCAGGTCAGCAACCTGTTTGAATTCATGCTGATAGCGGCTGGCGAGTACACGTTTTTTCATGATGACGTCGCCTAACTGTTCAAGCTGGGCGCAACCCAGAGCGGCATTGATGTTCGGCAGACGGTAATTATATGCGATGCAGTCGTGATGGTATTCCCAGATGTGGGTAACTTTGCCGGTAGTGGTCAGGTGTCTTGCCTGCTGCGCCAGGTGGTCGTCGTTGGTAAGAATTGCCCCGCCCCCACCGGTGGTGATTGTTTTGTTGCCGTTGAAGCTCAGGGCAGAAATCAGGCCGTGATTACCAACGTGCCGGCCGTGATATTCTGAACCGATGGCTTCGGCAGCATCTTCAATCATTTTAAGGCCATATTCATTGCAGATGGACAATAATTCATCGAGTTGTGATGGGTGCCCGAAGGTATGCATAACCATCAGCGCCCGAATCGGTCTGCCGGTAACTTTGTTGAGCAATATACCGTTCTGCATGCTGGTGGCTGCCTTGAGGTGCTCACGCAGGCGCTCGGGGCAAACCCCAAGTGAAACTGGCGAAACGTCGATGAAGTGGGGGGTGGCATTGCAGTAAGCGATGGCATTGGCCGACGCCACAAAAGTCAGGGCCTGCATCAACACTTCGTCGCCCGGCTGTACGCCGGCCAGTTGCAGGCAAATGTGAAGAGCCGCGGTGCCATTAATAGTGGCGATCGTGTGCTTCACGCCGGTAGTGCGGCTTATTTGCTGCTCAAAAAGGTTTACGTATTTTCCAACCGTTGAAACCCAGTTGGTATCAATGCAGTCGGTAACATACTGGCGTTCATTGCCATTAAAAAATGGCTCGTGCAGAACCACCGGCCCGTGGGCTATACCAGATACTTTTCTGACTATCTGCTCAATTTTTCGTGCAAGTTGCTCTGCCATTCCAAACCTCATAATTTTTCTGAACCCCATTATACCACACTTTCATCCCCTCAACTCAATTGACTGAATCCGCAAAAAAATATCGGTGTTCATCTGCGTTCATCCGTGGCAATTCTTCTTCTCCCTCAAATCATCTGGTTCATCCGCGGGAATTCCTCTCTAAAATTTATCTGTGGTTGCGCTAATGACAGATTGTGATAAAATCACAAAAAAATCAGCGTCTCAAAATCGGAAAGGAGTTTCCCCTCTTATGTCAAAAGAATTTTCCAGAATCAGCATTGAGCACCTCGCCTCATGGATTTTGCGTGAATACGACGAAACCTCGCATATTTTCGGCATCCACAAAGACCTCTTCTTTGTGCCGAAGCATGATGACCCATTTACCATGACCCGATACGGTCAGCATCTCGAAAGCCCGATCGGCGTGGCTGCCGGGCCGCACACACAGATGGCCCAGAACCTCATCGCCGCCTGGCTTTGCGGTTCACGTTATCTCGAATTAAAGACAGTGCAGACCCTTGACGAATTGAACGTCAGCAAGCCCTGCATCGATATTCAGGATGAAGGATATAACTGTGAATGGTCGCAGGAACTTCGTCTCGACGACAGTTTTGATGAATATCTGAATGCCTGGATCATGCTGCATGTGTTGCGCCACAAATTCGGCTGGAGCAATGCGAAGGGCAGGGGATTCATTTTTAACATGAGCGTTGGCTACAACCTTGACGGCATTCTCAAGCCCAACGTGCAGAAATTTCTTGAACGCATGGCCGGTTGCGAAGCTACCCTCAAAGAAAAGCTGGCTGTGGTGCGAAAAATTTACCCGAAGGTTGATGAGATCGATATTCCGGCGAAGCTTTCTGATAATATTACCTTGTCAACCATGCATGGTTGCCCACCTGACGAGATCGAAAAGATCGCCATGTATCTCGTCAAAGACCGGGGTTACCATACTACGATCAAAATGAACCCGACACTGCTTGGGGCGGCACATCTGCGCCACATTCTCAACGAACAGCTTGGTTTCATCAGCGAAATTCCTGATGAGGCCTTTGGTCACGATCTTAAATACCCTGATGGAGTGCAGATTATCAAAAATTTGCTCGCCGCTGCCGAAACAAAGGGCGTAACCTTCAATCTGAAGCTTACCAACACTCTTGAAGCGGTTAACCACAAGACTATTTTCCCGCCGAATGAAAAAATGATGTATATGAGCGGTCGCGCCCTGCACCCGATCAGCGTCAACGTCGCTGCCCGCCTGCAAAATGAATTCGCCGGCAAGCTCGACATCAGTTTCAGTGCCGGTGCTGACTGTTTTAACCTGCCGAAGATCATAGCCTGCGGTATCAAGCCGGTTACCGTCTGTTCAGATATTCTCAAACCAGGTGGCTATGCCCGTCAGCTGCAGTATCTTGAAGAACTTGCCACCGCTATCAGGGCTGAGAAGGCTGGCGATATCGAAAATTTCATTCTCAAGTTTGCCGGTTGCAGCTGCAAAAATGTCGAAAAGGCGGCTCTCATCAATCTGCGCCGCTATGCCGGAGCCGTGCCTGCTAACTCTGATTATCACAAAGACAGCAAGACCGGCGAATCGGTGAAGACGGTGCGGGCGCTTTCTGAATTCGATTGTGTCAAGGCACCCTGTATCAGCACCTGCCCGGCCGGCCAGGATATTCCGTCTTATATGTTTTACACGGCGCAGGGCGATTATAAAAAAGCTTATGAAGTGATCATGCGCAATAACCCGTTGCCTTCTGTTCTCGGCATGGTTTGCGATCATCAGTGTCAGCATAAATGCACACGTTCAAATTATGACAGTTCATTGCTGATCCGCGAAGTCAAGCGTTTTATCGCCGCCCGCAACGCTGACCGGCCGATGCTTAAGCCTGATAAGAGCAATGGCAAAAAGGTTGCCATCATAGGTGCGGGTCCCAGCGGCTTGTCAGCAGCCTATTTTCTCGCGCTTGAAGGATTCGCGGTCGAAGTTTTCGAAACGAAGGCCTTTGCCGGTGGCATGATTGCGGATGCTATTCCAAGCTTCAGGTTGACTGCCGAAGCCATTAACCGCGATGTTGAATACATCAGAAATCTCGGCGTAAAAATCAGCTACGAACAAAAGATCGACCATCAGCGCTTCGAAAAGCTGCGCAACGATTTCGATTATGTTTATGTTGCTATCGGCGCTCAAGGAGCTAAGAAGATGGGTATTCCGGGCGAAGATGCTGCCGGAGTTATCGATCAGCTGGTGTTTCTCTCTGATGTGCGTCAGGGGCGCACCACCCGTATCGGCCCGAATGTTGCGGTTATTGGTGGTGGTAACTCAGCCATGGATGCCGCCCGCACCGCGTTGCGCATTGTTGGCGAAGCCGGCCGGGTGAGGGTTGTCTATCGCCGAACCCGCTCAGAAATGCCCGCCGATCTTGAAGAAGTTAAGGCTCTGCTCGACGAGGGCATCGAAGTTCTCGAGCTTCATCAGCCGCTAGAAATAGTTATCGCTGCCGGCAAAGTTGCCGGGATGCGATGCCAGAAAATGCAACTGGGCGAGAAGGGTTCTGATGGCCGCCGTAAGCCAGTTCCGATCAAAGATGCCATCATTGATGTTCCGTGTGAGACGGTCATTGAAGCAATTGGTCAGGATGTCGTGCTTGATTTTGTCAAGGCCACTGACCTTGAAACCGACCCGATAACCGGAATGACCCGCATAAACAATGTGTTCGCTGGTGGTGACGCGGTGCGCGGTGCTTCGACCATTGTCAAAGCCGTTGGAGATGGCCAGCGCGTCGCTCTGAATATTATTGCCATGGCCGGCCGAAATCTTGATGTCAGCCCGGCAAGCATCAAAAAGGGCATGAACTCAGCGCAGTTTATGACCAGAAGCGCCCGCAAAGTCAGGGGCGTCAAGCTTCCCGAAATCGAAGTCAAGCTACGCAAGGGTTTTGCGACAGTGGTTCGCGATCTGAGCGAGGCTGAAGCAAAGCGCGAAGCCGACCGTTGCCTCTACTGCAATGATGTCTGCAACGTCTGTGTCAGTGTCTGCCCGAACCGCGCCAACCGCAGTTATCAAGTGCGACCCGGCGATTATCTGGTGCAGGCAGCGGTTTTTAAGAAGGGCAAATTAAAAATTGAGACCGAGAAGACCATGCGCATCAGACAGGATTCTCAGGTAATCAATATCGGTGATTTCTGCAATGAATGCGGCAACTGCACCACGTTCTGCCCGACTGCCGGTGACCCCTACAAAAATAAGCCGAAGTTCTATCTTACCGATCACAGCTTCAAAGAAGAGGCAAATGCTTTCAGGCTTACTGGCAAGACGCTGCGGGCCAGAGTCGAGGGCAGTGAATTGATGCTCGAAGAAAAAGATGATGCCCTGCATTTTCACGATGGTTCACTGCATGCCCGTCTGCACCGCGATACTTTCGAAGTCATCGCTGTTGAACCTCGTGGCGACAAGCCTTCGCATTATTCATTCGAGTTTGCCCTGAAAATGGCTATTCTCTACACTTCTTTGAAGAATGAGCCATTTAATTGCTGAAATGCCAGCTATTTTGAGTGACAGACAGCCAGACCCCGCTGCTATAAACCAGCATCGGGCTCTGGTCTGCCTGCCGCCCGAAACTTGCAGATGCCAATCATCTCTTGCAAAGCCCTGAATAGACAAGGATTGACAAAATGAAAATTCTTCTCACTGGCGGAACCGGGTATATCGGCACTCACACCTGTGTGCAGTTGCTCGAAGCCGGGCATGAAGTCGGTATCGTTGATAATCTTTCCAATAGCAAGCTTCTGGTGCTTGATCGCGTCGAAAAAATCTGCGGCCGGCGGCCGGCTTTCTTTAAAGTTGATATCTGCGATTATCAGTCGCTGGCAACGGTTATCGCCAAGAATTCGTTTGAGTCGGTAATTCATTTTGCCGGTCTGAAGGCGGTTGGTGAATCAGTCGAAAAGCCCCTTTTCTATTACCGGAACAATGTCGGCGGCACTCTGAATCTTCTCGAGGCGATGCAGGCCGGCGGGGTGCGCAATCTGGTGTTCAGTTCATCCTCGACTGTTTATGGTGATCCACAAACGGTGCCGATTCGTGAAGATTTCCCGGTCGGCGGTGCGACTAATCCTTATGGGCGTTCAAAATTCATGATCGAACAGATTCTAATCGACTGGCAAAAGGCTAACCCGGCAATGAACGTAGCGCTGCTGCGCTATTTTAACCCGGTTGGCGCCCATGCAAGCGGTCTGATCGGTGAAGATCCCAATGGCATTCCGAATAATCTCATGCCCTACATCACTCAGGTGGCGGTTGGCCGGCGAACGCATCTGAATGTTTTTGGCAATGACTACCCGACCCACGACGGAACCGGGGTTCGTGACTACATTCATGTCGTTGACCTCGCGACCGGGCATCTCAGAGCGCTTGAAAAGCTGAATACCAGCCCGGGCCTTGGCATCTGGAACCTTGGAACCGGTCATGGTTACAGTGTGCTCGATGTGGTGAACGCCTTCGCGGCCGCGAGTGGCAGGCAGATTCCCTATAAAATTGTTGGGCGGCGTGCCGGTGATATCGCAGCCTGCTACGCCGACCCTGGCAAAGCAAACCGCGAACTGGGCTGGCAGGCTAATTTTGGCATCGAGCAGATGTGCGTCGATTCCTGGAACTGGCAGTCAAAGAACCCGAATGGTTATGAGTGAATCAGCTGGCGGCTGAACCGGCTGATAGGCCACGCCGTCGAATTGGTGAGAACTTCTCAATGCGTTCTTATATAAAATGGCGGTGAACCCCTGCACTCATTTGTGAAACAGGGCTGGCGAAGATAATCTTTAGTTAAAGCAGAATCTGGAGGCGGATTATGGCATTTTCTATCAGGGAATACGCGGCTGGTGCGCCATTTTTTCTGATTGCCGGGCCATGTGTTATTGAGTCAGAGGGCCTTTGTCTGTATATTGCCCAGACTTTAAAAGCGGTTGGTGAAGAACTTAAGTTGCCGGTGATTTTTAAAGCCAGTTTTGATAAGGCAAACCGCACAGCTGGTGACTCATTTCGCGGGCCAGGAATGCAACGCGGTCTTGAAATTCTCGCGTCAGTTCGTGAAAAGACCGGCTTGCCGCTCCTCACCGATGTACATGCGGTTGAGCAGACGCAGGCGGTGGCCGAAGTTTGCCAGATTCTTCAGATTCCGGCTTTTTTATGTCGGCAGACCGATCTGACCGAAGCGGCAGCACGCACCGGCCGGGTCGTCAACATCAAGAAGGGGCAGTTCCTCTCGCCATGGGCAACGCAGCACCTTGCCGAAAAAGTGCGCAAGGTCGAAGGTTCTGGTGAAGTTCTGCTGACCGAGCGTGGCGCTTCTTTTGGCTATGGCAACCTGGTGGTTGATATGCGGGCTTTTCCGATAATGAAACCCTTCTGTGACGGAGTTGTTTATGATGCCACCCATTCTTTGCAGTTGCCAAGTTCGGGCGGGGCAAAGACCGGCGGGCAGCGAGAATTTATCGGTACCCTGGCGCGGGCTGCCATGGCGACCGGTGATATTTCGGGCTTGTTTCTCGAAGTTCACCCTGAACCTGAAAAATCTCCTTCTGACGCTGACAATATTTTGCCGCTTGACGACATGAAGAGCTTGCTGACTGGGCTGATAGCCATTAAAAACGCCCTGAACATTCCCTTTTCAGAAAAATGACCATTTTTTATAACGGCATAAAGCGAGAGCCAGCGCTGATATCGACCGAGCTGCTTTTGTTTGTTTTTTTGTTGATGGCAGCTGGGCCTTCTTTTGCCGCCGGGCTTTCCCTTTATTCATACCGCGACGACCAGGGTCAGCAGATTGTTGTCGATAGCCTTGAGCGTGTTCCCGAACAGTATCGCGATCAGGCACAAAAGAGCTTTATTCCTTCTTTCCGGCCGTCGAAGCCAAAACCAGCGGACCAGGTTGAACCAGAAGCCAGAATTGGCACTTCTGAGCCGCGAATTGAAGTAATTTCGGCCCCCGAAGTTATTAAGAGCAGGGTAAAACATGATTTAAAAATTATGGAACCGCCACCGGAACGGGAACCCCCTGATCCGGGCCTGGCCACAGCCGCGTTGATTATCAGCGATATGGAAACGGTTATTGGCAACTTTGAGAATATCTACAGTCTGGCTTTCAATTATTCAATTAAGCATCCTGCAGTGCTGCATCATCACCTGACAAATGTCAATCTGCTGCGGCAGATCGTCAACCCGTCTTCGGTTGTTTTTCGCGAACCCGGCAACTGGGGTGCCGAGGCCGCTGTTTCTCTCGAGCGGCTTCGCACCATTCAATACACTATTTCTGCCTGGATGCAGACGAGCACATCACCGATGCTGACAACTCTGCCAACCCTTACTGAGGCGGCACGGCGCAACAGTCGGCATATCTCGGAGATTTTGCAGGCGATGAAAAAGGCTGATGCTGAGCGCATTGAAGAGAATTTTCGCAAGGCTGAACTTGCCTGGAAAAAGCGCAACTCTGACGATTGATTCATGGTTGCGCACTCAGCCTCAAATGAATTAGAGTATCAGGCATGCCACCCGAAAAAACTTTACACTACCATTATGAAACCATGGCGCGGGCTGATGGCTACCGGCTGATTGCCGGCGGCGATGAAGCCGGCCGGGGGCCATGGGCCGGCCCGGTCTGTGCGGCGATGGTTGTTTTGCCAGAAGATTGCAGCATAATAGGTCTTGATGACTCAAAAAAACTGAGCCGCGCCAGACGCCGAGTGCTTTTTTCCGAAATCAGGGCGCAGGCCGTAACCTTCGGCATCGGCTGGGCCAGCGCTGAAGAGATCGACCGGATCAACATTCTAGAGGCGACACGCCTGGCTTTTAATAGGGCTTTTGCGCAGCTGAAACCTGCTCCTGATTACCTGCTGCTCGATTTTATCAAATTGCCATGGCTGCGCCTGCCACATCAGGCATTTGCCAGAGGCGAATCGATCAGTGCATCAGTGGCGGCAGCTTCGATTCTGGCCAAAGAGGCACGCGACCTGCACATGGAAAACCTGGCGCAGCAATTCCCAGAGTATGGCTTTGAGAAGCACATGGGCTATGGCACTGGTGCTCATCAGCAGGCTTTGCAGCAATTCGGCCCCTGCGCCGAGCACCGACGGTCTTTTAAACCGATTAAAGCAATGCTTGCCAGCCCTCAAAATAATGAAACTCTCTTCTAATAACGACCCATCCCGGGCTATCCGGGCTGAGGTGGTTGCCAGCGAAGGCGGCCGCTCGCTGGTGATGGTGAATGGTCGACCAGTGCATATTGCCGGCGAATATAAGGCCGGGCAGCAGGTTGACGGTCGCCTGGCAGCAACTGAAGGCGGTTTTAAAATCATCGCTGCCGATAACTCGACCGGGGTGTCGGCCGAAAAGCTTCTGCAAAACGCAGGTCTGCATGAATCCGGGCCACAACTGGCCACCGCCCTCAAAAATTACGCTGTGCCTATAACCCCTGAGAACCTGCGTATGGCTTCAGAGATGCTCAGACAACTCCCGCAGGGCGCCAACAGCATCGAGCTGGTCGCCCTTCTGCTGGCCCGCAAGTTGCCGACCGGCGCGGCGCCCATTGTGAACGCCTACCTGGGCGGGCAGTTTAAATTTGCCAGCCTGTTCGCCGCTCTTGATAAATCAGCACTGATGAATCTACGTTCTTCATGGGGCGAAGGCCAGATGATTGACGCCATTCTGAATATGATAAGGGGTGGGGCAGGTGGTGCTGATGCTAACGTCAGGCGTCTGGCCGGCAAGGTCGATGAACTGGTGAGCGGCCTGCAATTACAGGAACTCTTCACCACTCCGCCTGAACACAATCAGGAAGGACGGGTTTATTTTCAGTGGCCGCTTTTCTGGCATGGCCAGGAAATACCGGATACCCTTGAAGGCGAGGCTTTTGTGCCTGCCGGCGAGGATCGCGAACAGGGTTTCAGCCTGAGGCTGCTTGTGAATCCGCCGGCACTCGGGCAGGTCGAGGTGTCTCTAAATCAGCAACAGCGAAGTCTCTGGGTGCATTTTGGGGTTTCAGAACCTATGATTCCGATGTTTACAGGTATTTTCAATGAAATTCGCGAGCAGCTGCTTGCGGGCGGCGATTTTGACGTGATTCGTCTGACCATCAGCAGGGTGCGGCTGCTCAATAATTTTTTCAGCACCCGCGAAGAGGCGGTCAATCCGAGAACTAAGGCGCGAATCGATCTGAAGGTTTAACTGATCGAAAGGAACCCGGTGGCGAAAAAAAACATAAAATTCGATGATGTGGCTGTTGCGATCAAATATGCCTTTGGCGAGGCCGGTGAAGCCCCAAAGGTGGTGGCTTCCGGGCGTGGTTTTCTGGCCCGGCAGATTGTCGAACTGGCCGAAAAAAACGAAGTCCCGACACACGAAGATCGCAGCCTGGCCGAGTCGCTCG
>Ga0116171_10002049_pt1 | contig 19523 bp, 19 predicted proteins | sample AD_JPNHW2_MetaG_FD_89798 | JGI IMG/M metagenome (GOLD analysis project Ga0116171, IMG submission 89798) | Active sludge microbial communities of municipal wastewater-treating anaerobic digesters from Japan - AD_JPNHW2_MetaG | ecosystem: Engineered > Bioreactor > Anaerobic > Digestate | place... | reverse complement strand
GCCGTCCTCAAGCTGGACGACGACTGATCCATACTATATCGACGGAGGCGTCACCATGATTTTGGCCATCGACATCGGCAACACCCATATCGTTCTGGGCTGCATCGAGCAGGGCGAGATCCGCAGCATCACCCGCATCGTCACGGACACCCGCTCCACCGAAAGCGAATACGCCATCAAGATCCGACAGGTTCTGGAATTTGAAGGCATCGACTACCGGGGCTTTGAAGGGGCCATCCTGTCCTCCGTGGTGCCGCCCGTGACCATCTCCATGAAGACCGCCATAAAGCGGCTGATAGGATTCACGCCCATCGTGGTGGGTGCCGGCATCAGGACGGGACTCAACATCCGGCTGGACGATCCCTCCGAAATGGGCGCGGACCTGGTGGCCGGCGCGGTGGGCGCCATCGCGGAATACGGCGCGCCCCTTATCATCCTTGACATGGGCACCGCCACCACCATTTCCGTCATCGGACCGGACACCTCCTTCCTGGGCGGCGCCATTGTGCCCGGCGTGAATCTGTCCATCAACGCGCTGGCCAGCAACACCTCCCTTTTGCAGCGGGTGTCGGTGGAGGCGCCGAAAAAGAGTATCGCCACCAACACGGTGGACAGCATGAAAAGCGGCGCGGTATTCGGCAACGCCGCCCTCATTGACGGCATGATCGGCCGCATGGAAGAGGAGCTTGGCTGCAAAACCACGGTGGTGGCCACCGGCGGTCTGGCGGGAAGCATTATCCCCTATTGCCGCCGCGAGATCATCTGCGACGACAATCTGCTGCTGAAGGGCCTGTGGATTCTCTACCAGAAAAACGTGAAATAAGCGCGGGCCGGCCGCCTCCCTGTCCGGACCGCCATCCGCGGCGCTGAAAATTTAAACTCCCGCTTGCTATGCAGCAAGCGGGAGTTTTTCGGCCCGGGGCAGCTCGGGCCCTGGACGGCTGAACGCGGGATTTGTTATCTTCCCCGGGGGATGGCGGTCAAGTCCGCAAAATACAGGATGTCCTCGCAAATCGTGTCGTCCGAAAGGGCATCCCGCCTTTCCCCCACGATTTTACCGCCCATGTGCTGATAGAATCCAATCGCCGGATTCCCGCGCAGGCAGTTGAGAATCATCGAGTTCAGTCCCTCCGCCTCGAGTTCCCGTACTCCCGCCTGGAAGAGCGCCTTCCCGATCTTCCGGCCATGATAGCCTTCGAGCACATACAGCGCGTTGATCTCCCCGGCATCCTCAAAGCGCTCGTTCCTCGATCTGCCATACAGGCAGAACCCGATAACCGTGCCGTCCACCGTCGCGACGAGGCAGTCGTTCTTATCAAGCAGCTCCGCTTTCAGCTTCTCAGCCTTTGCCGGTAGGCTCCGTATCCTCGCGTCAAGGGTGGCCGGGGACAGCAGCCCGCCGTAGGCGGTCTGCCACGTATAGACATTGACGATCATGATCCCCAGCGCGTCGTCCGGCCGCGCTTTCCGAATTTCCAACACGTTCAAGTCCTTTCAAGCCTGTCTGGCGAACGCCGTCAGGAAGGCGGAGCCGCCGTTTTTATCCCCCGGAATCGGCCAGCACCCAGCAGTCCGTATCCGGCAGGCTGCCGGAGCAGACGGGCACGAACCGGTCGGCGATGTCGCCGACGGTACAGAACGCGGCGCAGTCGTCCTGATAGGTCTTGTACTCCGACGCGCTGGTGTAGCAGTATACCCGGTCGAACACCTTCATCAGCGCCTCGATCTTCTGTCCGTTGTGGTTGTCGGCGCTCTGGGAAATGGCGGCGCGGGCGGCCACCACGGACACCTTCACCCCGCTGCCCGCCAGCGCCCGGGTGACGGCCAGGCTGAAGCCGGTGACGGCTGAAGCGGCGGCGTCGCCGGTGCTGGTGGCGGAGAAGGCGAGGCCCGCCGGATCGGTGTCCGGGCCGCAGACCTGCGACAGCAGGACCTCGTCAAAGCCCATAGCCGCCAGCTCCTTGGCCAGATCGGCGATATAGGTGCGCAGCTCGGCGTTGGTGGGGTCCAGCCAGGCGCCGGTATCGTCGGTATAGGCGCTCCCGTCGGTCTTTTTCAGCGCCAGGGGAGAATTGCGCTCCGCCATGAGATCGTCCACGCAGCAGCACAGCTCGCCCACCAGCCACACGTTGGGCTTGGCCGCCTTCAGCGCCTTCACGGCGCTCTTCAGGTCGGTGCTCCCCGCCAGATCATAGGCCGTGGCCTCCCGTTCGGCGGATGCCCACGCCAGCTTCCCGGAGGCGGTCTTCAGCTCCAGTACCAGGGCGTTGCCCTTGTTCAGGCGGCCGGCGGCCTTGGTGATGCCGTCCGCCGTGACGGAGTCGAAGGGCACGTAGATGGCCTTCACGGCGGTAAGATCGGCCCCGGCGGTGGCCTCGATATCGGAATAGTCCGTCTGGTCGATGACCAGCTTTGCGTCGGGGCCGGAGACCGCGGCTTCGCCGCCGCTCTCCGCCGCCGGCGACGCGGTATTCCCGGCCAGCAGGGGCAGCTCCAGCGACACGCCGCTGGGCGTGTATACGATATATTTTTGCAGGCCGTAAAAAAGCAGCAGCGCCCCCGCGATCAGCACCAGCAGAACGATCAGCACCACCCGGGGCCACGCATGTCTCTTCTTCCTGCCCTTGTAAAGCTCGGTGTTTCTGGCCAAATCAGATATCCTCTATTTGTGAGATTCGCCGGATGTGGCGCTCGCCGTTGGAAAAGGGCGTGTCCAGAAAGGTGTCCACGATCTTCAGCGCGAGACCGGGGCCCACCACGCGGCCGCCCAGGGCGAGAATATTGGCGTCGTTGTGCTGGCGGGTGGCCTCTGCGGTAAAGCAGTCGGTGCACACGGCGGCGCGCACGCCGGGGATTTTGTTGGCGGCCAGGGAGATGCCGATGCCGGTGCCGCAGATGACGATGCCTCTGTCGGCCGCGCCGTCCGCGACGGCGTGGCCCACGGCGTGTCCGAATTCGGGATAGTCGCAGCTGGCCTCGGAATAGCAGCCGTAGTCCCTGTATTCCAGCCCCCGCGCCTGAAGGTGGCGGATGACCTCCTGCTTCAGCGCATAGCCGCCGTGATCGGAACCCAATGCGATCATGATGTTCTCCTCCTAAAGTTTGATAAACGCCGGCTTCCGCTCCCGAAAGACCGACACATACTGAAATCCCAGCGTCCGCAGCAGCGCGTAGCCGTCGGCCACGTTCTGCCCCGCGTTTTCGACGAAGTGGGCGTCGCTGCCCACGGTGACAATCTCGCCGCCCAGCGCGCGGTACAGCCGCAAAATGGGCGCATCCGGGAAAAAGTCCAGCCCGTCCCTCACGCCGGAGGTGTTCAGCTCGATGCCCTTCCCGTTTTGAATGAGCACGGTAAGCAGCGTCTCTATTTTATCACCCCAGCGGGATAAATCAAGCCGGGTCCCGAAGCCCTGCCTGCTCATATAGCGGCGAAAGTAGCCGATGTGGCCGAACACGTCGAAAAAGTTCAGCTTCGCGACCTCCAGGCACTGGTCGAGATAGGCGTCCACCAGGACCCGGCAGTGGGCCTCGGACTCGTAGCGGATGACGAAAAAATCCCCCGCGCCCCGCAGCATGTGCAGCGAGCCGATGACGAAATCCAACCCCGGCACGGCGGCGAATTCCAGCGCCCGCAGGGGATTGAGATGGGCCTCCCCCAGCTCGATGCCCCGGCGGACGGGGATGCCCGGCGGCGCCTCCCGCTCCAGCGCGTCGCACGCGGCGATCACGTCGCGGGGCACGTGGCGGTCGGCGTCGGTGGGCAAAAAGTCCTGCCAGCCGGCCACGTCGCAGTGGTCGGTGACACAGATCTCCGCCATGCCCGCGGCCCTGGCCGCGGCGGCCATGTCGGCCGGAGTCTCGTGCCCGTCGTGGGAGAGATAGGTGTGCAGATGATAGTCGGCGCAGAACGTAGTCCCTCTCCCCTCTCAAAACGGCCAGGTGGGCAGCCAGCCCAGGACAAGGTCGGAATACTTCAGCGACACCGTCAGTCCCGACAGTGCCGGATAGAACAGCGCGAACAGCGCCACACAGCCCGCCGTGAAGGCGAACACGGGCCTCCTCCACCGCCCGGAATTATCCCGCATCAGGGCGAAAATGCGGCACAGCGCCAGCGTCAGAAAGACCGTGCAGGCGAAGTAGTGATACTCAAAGGTGGTGCGGGTGATGAAGATCCAGGGCACCAGTTCGGCCAGATACCCTGCCAGCAGGAAGGCGGACACGCGGTCCCGCCGCCGGATCGCCAGATACCCCAGTCCGAACAGGGCGATCAGTCCGCCCCAGCATAGCAGCGGGTTGACGAACGCGCCGAAGGCGCTGACCTTATCCTCCCCCACATACTGGAGATAATACAGAATGGGCCGGATGTCAAAAATCCACTGATACCAGCGGGAGGAATAGGGGTGCGCGGAATGGACGCCCTCGTGGTAGTGCAGCATATAGCTCTGATTGTTGAGAACGATTTCGGCGTATTCCTTTTTGAAATACATCCCCACGCCGCTCATGCCGCTGGCCGCGCCGTAGGGGTAATAGCTGGCGTAATAGATGACGCCGGGAATGAGCACGAAAAACACGAGACAGTACAGACAATTGTCGAAAAACTCGCCGAAGCGGAAGTTCTTCCCCTTCAGCACCCAGTGCGCCAGCCAGATCACGCCCAGCCCCGCCCCGGCGTAAAGGCCGGTCCATTTGCACGCCGCGCCGATGCCGAACATCACGCCGCTCCAGCCCAGATATCTCAGCCGGTCGGAGGAGATATACAGGTACATGAACAGGTACATCAGAATGATGAAGAACACGGCGTAGGTGTCCACGGTGGCGAGGCGGGTCTGCACATAGTGCATGAAGTCGAAGGCGAAGATGGTGGTGCCGCAGGCGGGCACGGCCGTGCCGCCGAACATTTTTTTGATGAACACATACAGGCACGGCAGCATCAGCACGCCGAACAGCGTCCCCATAAAGCGCCAGCCGAAGGGCGTCACGCCGAAAAGCCGCATTCCCAGCGACAGGATCAGCTTGCCCAGCGGCGGGTGGGATATCTCATATGGATAGATGTTGTCGATATTCTCCAGCGCGGTGCGGGGGTGGTAGATCTCGTCGAAATAGCTGCTGTTCATGTAGGTAGACTCGGCCGGCACCGTATCCTGCTCGTCGAAGAGCTTTGCCGCGCCCTGGGAGTAGCTCAGCCGGGAGAGGGGCACGATGGTGTCGCTCCCGTCGTAGATGGCCACCTCCCCCAGATAGAGATCGCTGTCGGCGATCAGGCGGATGTACCGGGCATGGGTCACGGCGCCGGCGTCAAAGGTGATGCTGCACCACTTGAAAATGTTGGTGTAAGGCTGCTCCAGCCTGCCCACGTCGGTATAGTTCACGCCGTCGTCGGAAAACTGCACAAAATAGTTGCCGGTATTCAGCCCGCAGAAAAAGCGGATGTCCGCGATCTGGGCGTCGGTGTCCAGTTCGATGTCCGCGTAGCTGCCCCTGCCCTCGAAATGGCAGAAGCTCTGGGCCGAGCTGGTGTTGCCCAGGGCGAAAAAGGCCACGGCGGCATAGACGGCGCAGATGCAGGCCAGCACGGCGGCGTCCCGCCGGGAAAAACCGTGTCTGTCCGCCCCCGGCGCGGCCAGCTCCGCGGTCTTCAGTCTGGGGCAGGCAAAAATCAGATAAACGATCAGCGCTGCGGTCAGCAGGGGAAAAACGACGGTAAGCACTTCCATGAAAAAGCCTCCGGCTCCGCGGTGTGCGGAGATGTCCGAATGATTATACTTTATCTTGCGCAGCCTGTCCAGTTTTTCTGTCGCGGCACTTGACATAATACCAGAAACAGGATAAAATAATACGACTGTATTTATGGGGCCCTGGGGAGCCCCGCAAATATCGTTTCAACTGCACGACGGGTTCGCTTGATGGCCCGTCTTTATTACCTTAGATTCACAACTGAACAAAGGACTGTAACCACCGCAAAATTCGAATAAGAATGGAGGTGTGTTCACTTACTATGCCTTTAATGACACCGGGAATGATCATTGGTATCGTTGCCGCATTGATTGTGTTGTTTATCGCGGGCTTTGCCGTGGGCGTGGTCTACCGCAAAAAGGTCTCCGAAAAGGAGATCTCCAGCGCCGAGGAAGAAGCCAAGCGTATCATAAACGAAGCAATTAAGAGCGCTGAAAACAAGAAGCGGGAATCCCTTCTTGAGGCAAAGGAAGAAATACACAGAAACCGCTCCGAGTATGAGCGGGAAGTCAAGGAGCGCCGCGCGGAGCTCCAGAAGCAGGAGCGCAGGCTCCAGCAAAAGGAAGAAAATCTCGACAAGAAGACCGACAGTCTGGACAAAAAAGCCGACACCCTCAACGAGAAGATCGCCGCGGCGGAGGCCCAGCAGGAGGAAGTCAACCGCATCAAGAAAAGCCAGCTGGATATGCTGGAAAAAATTTCCGGCTACTCTGTGGAGGACGCGAAGGGCTACCTCATCGATTCCGTCCGCACGGACGTGACCCACGAGATGGCCATGACCGTCAAGGAGGTCGAGGCCCAGTACAAGGACGAGGCGGACGAGAAAGCCCGGGAGATTATCGCCACCGCCATCCAGCGCTGTGCCGCCGACCACGCCAGCGAGGTCACCGTCTCCGTCGTACAGCTCCCCAACGACGAGATGAAGGGCCGCATCATCGGCCGCGAGGGCCGCAACATCCGCTCTATCGAGCAGATCACCGGCTGCGATCTGATCATTGACGATACCCCCGAGACCATCACCGTCTCCAGCTTCGACCCCGTCCGCCGCGAGGTGGCCCGTCTGGCGCTGGAAAAGCTCATTCAGGACGGCCGCATCCATCCCGCCCGCATCGAGGAAATGGTTGCCAAGGCCCAGAAAGAGGTCGCCGCCACCATCAAGGCCGAAGGTGAGCGCGCCGTTTTTGAAACCAACATCCACGGTCTGAATCCCGAGATCATCAAGCTTCTCGGCCGGATGAAATACCGCACCAGTTACGGCCAGAACGTCCTGAGCCACTCCATCGAGGTCTCCCATATTTCCGGGCTGATCGCCGCGGAGCTGGGCGTGGATGTGACCACCGCCAAGCGCGCGGGCCTGCTGCACGATCTGGGCAAGGCCATCGACCACGAGGTCGAGGGCAGCCACGTCACCATCGGCGTGGAGATCGCCCGCAAGTATAAGGAATCCGAGGAAGTCGTCCACGCCATCGAGGCGCACCACGGCGATGTGGAACCCCATACCGTCATCGCCTGCATCGTTCAGGCGGCGGACGCTATCTCCGCCTCCCGCCCCGGCGCCCGGCGCGAGAACATTGAAAACTATGTCAAGCGTCTGGAGAAGCTGGAGGAAATTTCCAAATCCTTCCCCGGCATTTCCGAGAGCTACGCCATTCAGGCCGGCCGCGAGATCCGCGTCATGGTCAAGCCCGAGGAGGTGGACGAGGACCACATGGTGCTCCTTGCCCGGGACATCGCCAAGAAGATCGAGGACGAGCTGACCTACCCCGGCCAGATCAAGGTCCACGTCATCCGCGAGACCAAGGCCGTAGACTTCGCCAAGTAAGCCCCGCAATACAGACCGGCGTCCGTTTGGACGCCGGTTTTTTTTGGAACCTTTTTCATTTTTTCCCGTCCTATTCCCAAAAGGAGGGTCTGCCATGAAAAAACCTGTCGCCGCGCTTTTGTTCCTGTGCCTGCTGCTGACGCTGTGTGCCTGCGGCGGTCTCCGTCCCGCCGCCGTTCAGACGGCCGCCGCCCCCTCGCCCACCCCCGCCGCAATCACCGCGCAGTTCAGTTACGGCTACGCCAACATGGCGCTGACGCTGCCCGCGGGCTGGGCCTACACCGCCGACATCTATGAACTGCGCCTCACGGACAGCGGGGCCGCTCAGCCGCTGCCCTCCATCACCTTCTGGCCGGAGGCGGACGAGACCGTGAAGACCCGGCTCAGCTTCTATCCCGAAGATTTCGGTATGTGCGGCACCGGCGTCACCTTTGAGGACGTGACCCTGGCCGACGGGCTGACCGCCGCGAAAGCCACGGCAACCGGAAACGGCCACCGCTCCGTCACGCTGATCTACCGCGGCACGCCGGGCGCCTACGCCGCCACCTGCTATTGCGAGGACGGGCAGTGGCAGACCTGGGGCAGCGCGATCCTGGACATTCTGGGCGGCGCCGCGCTGGGGCAGGGCATTGTGGGCGAGACGGAGGCCGTCGCGGCGGCCGGCGGTCCCGACGCCGCCGGCTGCGACCCCGACGCCACCATCGCCCGCTTCGATTATCTCACCGGGAACTGGACGGTGACCTTTGCCGACGGCGCCGGCAAGACCCTTCAGACCGTCACCGTGGCCGCCGACGGCACCCCCGCCTGATTCGTCCCCTTCCTCCTGTCAAAGAACCGAAGGCGCAGGCGCCGGGATTGGTTTCCCCGCCGCTGTCGCCGCAGCGCGCCGCGGCATTTTCGTTGCAATCCGGCCGGCGATAGGGTATGATACTGACGTATTTGCAGGGGATTTGAAGCGGTATGTGCGGAAATCCGCCCGTCAAAACCGGCAGGGGTTCAACTCCCCTCGCCCAAAGGAGAGGGGAAAAATGGATGAAGACAAAAACCATCGCGCGCTTTGCCATTCTCACGGCGCTGGCGCTGGTGCTGGGCTATCTGGAATCCTTTGTGCCGGTGGTGCCCATGGTGCCCGGCATCAAGCTGGGCCTGAGCAACACGGTGCTGCTGTATGCGGTATATATGGCCTCCCCGCTGGAAGCGGCGGCGCTGATGCTGTGCAAGGTGCTGCTCAGCGGGCTGCTGTTCGGGGGCTTTTCCGCCATGCTCTACTCGCTGGCGGGCGGCATACTCAGCCTGCTGGTGATGCTGCTGCTGGCGCGGATGCCGAAGGTGGGCGTCATCGGCGTCTCGGCCTGCGGCGCCATCAGCCACAACATCGGTCAGATCGCCATGGCGTCGTGGATGCTGGGCGTGGGCGCGGTGTGGGCCTACTTCCCCGTTCTGGTGATCTCGGGTCTCGTCATGGGCCCCATCACGGGCCTTGTGGCGAAAAGTGTCTTCGCCGCCCTGAAAAAAAGCGGCACACAATTCGCTGTCAATCCCAGAACCTTTCAGGAGAGCAAGGCGGCGGACATCCTCATCATCGCGGTCATGCTGGCCGTCTCCGGCGTGGGCTGGTGGGCCATGTCCTCCAGCGGGCTGGACTTTGACAAGGCCGGCGAGGCCGTCTCCGCCGGCAACTCCGCCTACTATCTGGAGGTGGTGCAGAACAACAAGGTGCTCTATGAGATCCCCATGACGGCCTGCGGCACCTATTCCATCCATAACGGCCATACCGGCGGGGACAACACCTTCGTCATCGACAAAAACGGCGCGCACATGGTCTCCGCCAGCTGCCCGGACAAGATCTGTATCCATGAGGGCACCATCGCCCCGGGGGCCATCGTGCCCGTCACCTGCCTGCCCAACCGGCTGTCCCTGCAGGTCATCGAAGCCTCCGCCGTGCCGGACGGCTTCGATCTGACGGGCCAGAATTACGAGGCGATCAAAACCGGCTGAACAAAAAACCGCGGGTCAAACAAAATTGTTTGACCCGCGGTTTTTTCGGCTCAATTCACAAAGGTCACGGTATAGCTGTCGTCGGACAGGGTGAAGCTGTTCTTCAGCCCGCCGGTGCACACCACCTGATCGTCGGTGGTGACCAGGATCATCTCAAACCCGCCGTAGGTGCGCCAGTAGTTCAGCGCCGCGTCCTTCCCCAGAACGAACAGGGCGGTGGACAGGCAGTCGGCGGTGACGCCGCTGGTGCACACGATGGTCACGGACTTCAGTCCGCTGTCGGCGGGGTAGCCCGTGTGGGGGTCGAGGATGTGATGATAGACCTTGCCGTCCTGCTCAAAATACCGCTGGTAGCTGCCGCTGGTGATCACGGCGGTCTGTCCCACGGACAGCACGCCCAGATAGGCGCCGGGGTCGTTGGGGTCCTCCACCGCCACGTTCCAGTTGGAGCCGTCCGGCTTCAGGCCCAGGGTCTGGACGTTGCCGCCCAGCGACACGATGGCGCTCTCCACCCCGGCTTTTTTCATGGCCGCCACGGTCTGATCGGAGGTATAACCCTTGGCCACGGCGCCGAAGCTGATCTCGTCCCCGGCGGGGATGGTCACCTGGTCGCCGGCGACGGCGATCTTGTCGAAGCACAGCTTCCGCAGCGCCGTGTCGATCTCGGCCTGGGTGGGCACATAGCCCTTGCCGCCGCTGTCCAGGTTGATAAAGCCCCACAGCACGGACAGCGGGTACACGCTGAGATCCAGCGCGCCGCCGGTGCGCCGGTAGACCGTCTTTGCCGCGGCCAGCATCTCCGTGACGGATTCCGGCACGGTGACGGGCCGGCCTTCGGCGCTGTCCATGGCGTTCACCGCGCTGCCCTTTGTCTGGGGGTCCAGCACGGCGGCCAGATCGTTGATGGTGGTCTCCGCCGCGTCGATGCCCGCGTCCCCGTTCTTGCCGTAGGCGGTCAGGGTCATGATGGTGTCCATGGCGAACAGCTGCTTGTGGGCCTGGGTATCGGCGGTGCCGCCGCAGGCGCACAGGGCCGCCGCCATGGACCCCGCCAGCAGGAGAGCCAGAATTTTGTTCGTAAACTTTTTCATGGGTCAGATTATAACACAGCGTCCCCGCGGTTTCAATTTCAAACTGGATGTTTCGGCGGAAAACCGCAAAATACGGCCTCCCCGCGGCAAAAATCCTCCGCCGGACCGGCGGAGGATTTTTAACGCGTTTTTTACTTCTGGGGTTTGATGATGTGTCTCGGGCAGATCTCGGCGCAGTGACCGCACTGGGTGCACTTGTCGGTGTCGATGGACGCCAGGTTGTCCGTGACGGTGATGGCCCCCACGGGGCACTCGCGCTGGCACTTCATGCAGCCGATGCAGCCCGCGTCGCACTTCTTCATGACCACCGCGCCCTTGTCCTTGCTGCAGCAGACCGGCATGACCTTCTGGGCGTAAGGAATGAGGCGGATCATCTTCTTGGGGCAGATCTCGACGCAGGCGCCGCAGCCGACGCACTTCTCATGGTCGGCCCTGGCCACGCCGTTTTCCACGTGCATGGCGTCGAATTTGCAGGCCTCCACGCAGTCGCCGTAGCCGATGCAGGCGAACAGGCAGTCCTTATTGCTGCGATCGCCGAACACCATGGCGGACTGGCAGTTGTGCGGGCCGTTGTAGTTGAACCGCTTGGAAGCCACGCCGTCCGCGCCGGAGCAGGGGACGAAGGCGATCTTGCGCTCCATCTCGCCGCCGTTCACGCCCATGATCTCGGCGACCTTGGCGGCGGTAGCGGCGCCGCCCGCCACGCACTTGTTGGTGGGCGCTTTGCCCGAGGCCACGGCGGCGGCGTAGCCGTCGCAGCCGGGGTAGCCGCAGCCGCCGCAGTTGGCGCCGGCCAGCGCTTCGCGCACCTGGGCCTGGCGGGGATCGATGTCCACATGGAAGATCTTCGCGGCGAAGCCCAGGACGAGGCCGAAAACGCCGCCCATCACGCCGAGGACGACCACTGCAAGAATTGTAGTATTCATATCCCAGCGCCCCCCTTAAAAGATCTTCATGCCGGAGAAGCCCATGAACGCCAGGGAGAGCAGGCCCGCGGAAACCAGGCAGATGGGGAAGCCCTCAAAGCATTTGGGATAGTCGGCAAACTCGAGCTTTTCGCGCACGGAGGCGAACAGGCAGATGGCCAGCATGAAGCCCATGCCGCCGGTGATGCCGTAAACCGTGGACTCGAGGAAGTTGTAGTTGTTCTGGGTGTTCAGAAGCACCACGCCCAGCACCGCGCAGTTGGTGGTGATCAGGGGCAGGTAAATGCCCAGCGCGGAGTACAGGGACGGGACGGACTTCTTCAGGAACATTTCCACGAACTGGACCAGCACGGCGATGACCAGGATGTAGGTCAGCGTCTGCATAAAGCCCAGCCCCAGCTTCATCAGGATGTACTCATTGACGACCCAGCAGATGGCGGAGGCGAGGCCCATGACGAAGATCACGGCGATGCCCATGCCGACGGCGGTGTCCATCTTGTTGGAGCAGCCCAAGAACGGGCAGCAGCCAAGGAACTGAGAGAAAATGAAGTTGTTTATCAGGATGGCGCCCAGCGAAATAGAAAGAATATTGGTAAGCATTATTCAGCCGCCTCCTTTACTTCTGCCGCATCCGCGGCTTCTCTCTCCGCCTTTTCCTGCGCTTCCTTCTTTTCAGCGGAGCGGCGCAGCGCGTACTGCATCACGGCGATGAGCGCGCCCAGGCACATAAACCCGCCCACCGGCAGGGTCAGGATCAGCGCGCCGTACTTCGCGGGGAAGATCTGCACGCCGTTGCCAGTGCCGATAACGCCGTTGACGGTGTTGATCAGGCCGCCGCCGAAAGCGCCCTTGCCGAAGAACTCTCGGAACAGGCACATGATGATCAGCACGCAGGTGTAGCCCAGACCCTGGAAGATGCCGTCCTTAAAGGACAGCCCCACAGGCTCGTGCTGGCAGAAGGCCTCGGCGCGGCCGATGATGATGCAGTTGACGACGATCAGGGGGATGAACACGCCCAGCGATTCGCTCAGCGCCGGGACGAAGGCCTGCAGCAGCAGGTCCACGATGGTGACGAAGCCCGCGATGACCACCACGAAGATGGCCAGACGGATTTCGTTGGGGATGATCTTGCGGATGGCGGATATTACCACGTTGCAGCAGGTGAGGATGATCAGGACGGACAGGCCCATGCCGATGCCGTTGAACAGGCTCGTGGTGATTGCCATGGTGGCGCACATGCCGATCTGCTGGACCAGTACCGGGTTGTTGGTGATCAGGCCTTCTCTTAGTTGTTGTTTTGTAGTCATAATTCAGCCTCCCTCCTTAACCCAGCGAACTGACAGCGGTGATCACTGTCTGAACTTCTTTTGTGCAGGCGCGGGAAGTGATGGTAGCGCCGGAAATGGCTTCCACGGTGCCGCCGTCCTTGGCCAGAGCCACGCCGTCGGTGGCGCCCACCAGATTGTCACGCCATGCGCCGGGCGAGGTCTCGGAGGCCTTGGCGCCCAGGCCGGAGGTCTCGGAGCTCTTGGTCACGTAGATGCCGGTGCAGGCCTTGTCGGCGTTCAGGCCGACCACCATGGTGACCATGCCCTGCGCGCCGGAGAAGGTGGTCTCTGCCACATAGCCCACGGCCGTGCCGGAGGCGTCCTTGGCGGCGGAGAGCTTGGTGATGGTGCCGTCATTGGTGTAGGCGTCGTCGATCTTCGCGTAGGAGTCGGCTTTCAGCACGTTGGCGTAGGCGGTCTTGGTCTTTTCCACAGCCAGCGCCGCGATGCGGTCCTTGGTCACGCCGTTGACGAGACCAAGCACCAGCGCAGTGATCGCGGTGACCGCGAACAGCACCAGCGCGAGCTTTGCGATGTTGGGAGAATTCTTTTTCTTTTCCAGCGCGTCCATTACACAGCCTCCTTTGCAGCATTTTTGGCTGCCTTCTTGGCTGCTTTCGCGGCCTTCAGGTCTTCCTTGGAAACGCCGAACTGGCGCTGCGGGCTGACCTTATCCAGGAACCACGCGCAGGCGTTCATAATCAGGATGGCGTAGCTGACGCCCTCGGGGAAGCCGCCGAAGTAGCGGATGAGGACGGTGAGCACGCCGCAGCCGATGCCGAAGATCACGCGGCCCTTGTCGGTGGCGGGGCCGGTGCAGTAGTCGGTGGCCATAAAGAAGGCGCCCAGCACCAGGCCGCCGGAAACCAGGTTATACAGCATCCAATCGGCATTGGAGTAGCCCTTGTGGCCGAAGATCAGGCACAGCAGGGCGACGGTGCCGATGAAGGAGACGGGGATGTGCCAGGTGATGACCTTGCGGATGAGCAGGTACGCGCCGCCAATGAGCAGCGCCAGGGTGCTGATCTCGCCGATGGAGCCGGCGCGGATACCCAGGAACAGGTTGCCCAGGGTGTAGTAGTTGGGCATTGCGGCGCCGGAATACAGGTAGGACAGCGGGGTGGCCATGGTCACGCCGTCCACCGCGCCCTTCAGCGCGCTGGGGGTGGCCCAGGTGGTCATCAGGGTGGCGTAGGAGGCCATCAGGAAAGCGCGGCCGGCCAGCGCGGGGTTGAGGAAGTTCTTGCCGATGCCGCCGTAGAGCTGCTTGACCACCACGATGGCGAACAGCGCGCCGATGATCATCATCCACCAGCCGGCGGCCGCCGGCATGGTCAGCGCCATGAGGACGCCGGTGACGCAGGCGGACAGATCGCCGATGGAATCGGGCTTTTTCATGAGCTTGCGGTAGCCCCACTCGAAGAACACGCAGGAGACCACGGAAGTGAGGATCAGCACCAGCGCTTTCATGCCGAAGGCCCACACGGCCACGGCCATGGCGGGCAGCAGCGCGATCAGCACGTCCAGCATAAGGCTGCGGGTGTCGCTCTTGGCTCTCACCTGAGGCTGATAGGAGGCGTCAAACGTGTATTCTTTTTCTTTCATTTCTTCTCAGCCTCCTTTGCCAGCGCTTCGGCCCGGGCTTTTTCCTCGGCCTGCCTGTTGGCAATGAGTATTTTTGCCGTCTTGAAGGCGTGGGTCAGCGGCATTCTGCCGGGACAGTTGTAGCTGCAGCAGCCGCATTCGATGCAGTCGGTGATATGGTACTTTTCCATCCCCTCGAAGTCCCGCTTCTCGAAGTATTTATACATATAAACGGGCTCGAGACGCATGGGGCAGACCTGGATGCACTTGCCGCAGTGGATGCAGTTGGGATTCTCCACGTTGCGGTCCTCGTCCTCGGTAAAGACCAGCAGGCCGGCGGTGCCCTTGATGTTGACGGCGTCGATGTTGGGGATGATGAGGCCCATCATGGGGCCGCCCATGACCAGCTTCTTCGGGGTGCGGACGAAGCCGCCGCACTGCTCGATGATGTAGCGGAAGGTCATGCCGATGCGCACCTGGGCGTTTACCGGGGCGGCGATGCCGCTGCCGGCGATGGTCATGATGCGCTCGTAGCTGGGCACGCCCTCGCAGCAGGCCCTGTAGATGGCGTAAGCCGTCTGGGTGCTGATGACGTTGCAGCCCACGCCGGCGGGCAGCCCGCCGGGCTTGACCTCGCGGTCGGTGATGGCCTTGATCTGGAGTTTCTCACCGCCCTGGGGGTACTTCACATCCTCGGGGACGATCTTCACGCCGTATTTTTCGGGATGGAGGGAATTGAGCAGGTCGATGGCGTCCTGCTTATTCTTCTCGATGCCGAAGTACGCCGTGTCCAGGCCGCTGGCGACGCGGGCCAGCTGAATGCCCCTGAGCAGCTCCTCCGGGTGGTTGAGCATGGTCAGGTGGTCGCCGTTGAGGTAGGGCTCGCACTCCGCGCCGTTGATAATCAGCGTGTCCACCTTGCCGCGGCCGGAACGGATCTTGAACGCGGTGGGGAACATCGCGCCGCCCATGCCGACGACGCCGGCTTCGCGCACGCGGGTGAGGATGGCTTCCGGGTCCTGCTGCTCCTGCTCGGTCAGGGGCGCGAGGTCGGTGCAGGGGGTGTCCAGACCGTCGTTTTCAATGACGACGGACAGGATGGAATCGCGCAGCGGATGCGGGCGTCCCTCGATGGCGATGACCTTGCCGGACACCGGCGAATGGACGGGGGCGCACACGGGGGCTGTGGGGTTGTCGCCGATCTTTTGGCCCATGGTCACCTGGTCGCCGACGGCGACGAGGGGCTGGCAGGGCGCGCCGATGTGTGTCTGCATCGGAACGACGACTTCTTTCGGCGGGGTGATAACGGTCACCGGTATATGCGGTGCCTTCATGTAATTTGGATGTACTCCGCCTTTAAATTTAAAGGGCATTTGCATCACCTCTCTAATTTATGACAGCAGTAAATATAACATAAAGTATGCGGCATGTAAATATTCAATGACCCAAAAACCGGCATAAAACACTGGATAAAATGTTAACGACCCTGTTATTTTGTTGACGATGCAGCTTTATTCTCTTTTTTTGGATTTTATGATGCGTTTGTTAACAAATTATGAAAATTCCCCGTCAAACGTGTCCACACCGGGCGGGCGGATTTTTTCGGGCAGGATGTAAAAAATCAGTTAATTTTGATAAAGAGGGCTACTCATTTTACCTTTGGTATAGTAAAATCGTTAATCAGGGTTTGAAAAACCGTCAAAGGAAGTGGTCCGTATGCTCACCTCATGGGGACAGGCGCTGGATCGGGACAGCGTGCTGCCCGAGTATCCCCGGCCCCAGCTTCAGCGGGACAGCTATCTCAATCTCAACGGCGTGTGGCGGTACGCCATCACCGCCTCCGCAGCTCCGCCGGAGACCTGGGACGGGGACATTCTGGTGCCCTTTTCGCCGGAATGCGTCCTGTCCGGGGTGGAGCGCGTCCTCGCCCCCGGAGAGTATCTCTGGTACAGCCGCTCTTTCACCCTGCCGGAGGGGTTTTCCCGGGGCCGGGTGCTGCTGAACTTCGGCGCGGTGGATCAGACGGCCACGGTCTATCTCAACGGTCAGGAGCTCCTGACCCACGTGGGCGGCTATCTGCCCTTCACGGTGGAGCTCACCGCCGCGCTGGCGGCGGAGAATCAGCTCGCCGTGCGCGTGCGGGACGACACCGACGAGGACTGGCACACCAGGGGCAAGCAAAAGCGCAAACGCGGCGGCATCTGGTACACCGCCCAGAGCGGCATCTGGCAGACGGTCTGGCTGGAGAGCGTGCCGGCGGCCTATATCAAGCGGCTGGCCATCACCCCGGTGTATGACGGGGGGCTGGTGGAGATCGGCGCGGAGGTGGCGGGGAAAACGCGGCCCGTGGCCCATTTCGGCGGCGCGGACTATCCCCTGCCGGCCCGGATTCCGGTGCCGGACTTCGAGCCCTGGAGCCCGGAGAATCCCCGGCTGTACGACTTTACCGTCACCTGCGGGGACGACGAGGTCAAGAGCTATTTCGCCATGCGCAAGTTTTCGGTGGAGGCCGACGACGCCGGGGTGAGGCGCCTGTGTCTCAACGGCCGCCCCTATTTCCACAACGGGCTGCTGGATCAGGGCTACTGGCCGGACGGGCTGTATACCGCCCCGTCGGACGAGGCGATGATTTACGACATCGAGCTGGCCAGGAGAATGGGCTTCAATATGCTGCGCAAGCACATCAAGGTGGAGCCGGCCCGCTGGTACTATCACTGCGACCGGCTGGGGATGCTGGTGTGGCAGGATATGCCCTGCGGCGGCGGGGTCTATTCGCCCCCCGTGGTGTCGGCTCCGCTGGTCACCGGCAGGCATCTCCGGGACAACGCCTATTTCCTGTTCGGCCGGGGCGAAAAGGCCGGGCGGGAAGAATTCGAGCGGGAGCTGCGGGACATGGTCACCGCGCTGTACAACTGCCCCTGTATCGCCCTGTGGGTGCCCTTCAACGAGGGCTGGGGCCAGTTCGACGCCGCCCGCCTTTACGACGTCGTGCGCGGCATTGACGATACCCGCCCCGTGGACCACGCCTCCGGCTGGCACGACCAGCACGTGGGCGAGGTGCAGAGTCTCCACGTCTACTTCAAAAAATACGTCTTCAGGCCCGACAGGCTGGGCCGGGCGGTGCTGCTGTCAGAATTCGGCGGCTACAACCACCGGGTGGGCGGCCACTGCTTCGGCGACAGGGACTTCGGCTACAAAAAGTTCGAATCCCCGCTGGCGCTGGAATCCGCCCTCCGGGAGCTGTATGCCGACCAGATCGTTCCGGCCCGGCGGCAGGGCCTCTCCGCGGCCGTATACACCCAGCTCACCGATGTGGAGGACGAGCTCAACGGCTTGGTCACTTACGACCGCAAAGTGGTGAAGATACCCATTCAAACCCTCAAATCCATCACCAAAGTGGAATAATATGAAAAAGCTCCGCCCTGTCGGGCGGAGCTTTTGATCGTTTTGTTATTTCAGATCGTCCAGGCTGATCTGGCCGCGCTGCTCGGCGATTTTGTGCTTCCAGCACTTGTGGCACATGGCGATGTAGCTGTCGTTGCCGCCCAGAAACACCTGGTCGCCCTGGGTGATGATGCGGCCCGCGGGGTCGACGCGGGCGTTCACCGTGGCCTTGCGCCCGCAGGCGCACACGGTTTTGATCTCGGTGATGGAATCGGCCAGCTCCATCAGCCGCCGGGAGCCGGGGAAGCAGTGGGTGAGAAAATCGGTGCGCAGGCCGAAGCACAGCACCGGGATGTTCTCCTCGTCCACCAGATCGCGCAGCTCGTCGATCTGTTCGGGGGCGAAAAACTGGCTCTCGTCGGCGATGATCACGTCGTGGCGGCCGGCCTTGTGGTAGGCCGCGGCGACGCTCTCCTCCGGGCGGATGATCCTGGCGCGGCATTCCAGCCCGATGCGGCTGCGCACGATGTCGGCGCCGTCCCGCTCGTCCACGCTGGGCTTGATGAGCCACACGGTCATGCCCAGCTCCTCATAATTGAATTTGGTGATCAGCGCCTGGGCGGATTTGGACGAGCCCATGGCCCCGTATTTGAAATACAGCTTTGCCATTATTTTCTCCTGCTGTTCCTTTTTATTTTTCCGCTTTGATTCAAGTGGGCCTGCACCCGCTCGATGACCATGTCCATGGCCACCCTGTTCTGGCCGCCCTCGGGGATGATGATGTCCGCGTTGCGCTTGGAGGGCTCCACGAACTGCTCGTGCATGGGCTTGACGGTGGTGAGATACTGCGTGATGACGCTGTCCAGACTGCGGCCCCGGTCGCGCACGTCCCTGGTGATGCGGCGCAGGATGCGCACGTCGGCGTCGGTATCCACATAGAGCTTGATATCCATCTGGTCGCACAGCTCCCTGGAGGAAAAAATAAGGATACCCTCCACGATGATGACCCGGGCGGGATGCACGGTCACGGTCTCGTCGGTGCGGTCGTGGATGGTGTAATCGTAGACGGGGCACTGGATGGTCTGGCCCCGCTTGAGTCTTTTCAGATCCTCCACCAGCATCTCCGTGTCGAAAGCGTTCGGGTGGTCGTAATTGAGTCTGGCCCGTTCCTCCAGCGGCAGCTCGTGGTGGGCCTTGTAATAATTGTCGTGATAGATCACGGTGACGTCCCCGCCGAACCGCTGCATGAGCTTTCTGGTGATGGTGGTCTTGCCGCTGCCGGTCCCGCCGGCGATCCCGATGGTGATCACGTCGCTCAAAAATTTCACCCCCGCTTGTCCGATTCTTTCCGACCCATTGTAGCATAAGCCCACCCGCCTTGCAATTTGACTTTTGCATTTTTCGCGATATAATTTTCTCAAGGTTGGGGGAATTGAACACACATCGGTTTTTCCGGGCGAATTTCCGCCGGAACTTCGTTAACGCGCTCGGCAATACGTCAGTATTGCCTTCACGCATTGCCTCGTTCCAACAAGAATTCACTCCGGAAAGACTGCTTCGCACCTGTCGGCAAGAAATTTTTGTGGGCTTTTGGCTGCGGACGACGCAGGCGGGCTGACGCCCGCCAAGGAGGACAAGGAGAAAAGCCCCGAAAAGG
>Ga0116171_10002045_pt1 | contig 19531 bp, 12 predicted proteins | sample AD_JPNHW2_MetaG_FD_89798 | JGI IMG/M metagenome (GOLD analysis project Ga0116171, IMG submission 89798) | Active sludge microbial communities of municipal wastewater-treating anaerobic digesters from Japan - AD_JPNHW2_MetaG | ecosystem: Engineered > Bioreactor > Anaerobic > Digestate | place... | reverse complement strand
TTCAACTCGGCAGACTACTTTGTCTACAGGGGCGAACCTATGGGATTCCATTATGAGCTTCTCAGGGCTTTTTCTGACCACCTTGGACTCGGCCTTGAACTGGTGACCGAGGAAAATATAGGAAATGCGTTTGATATGCTGAATTCAGGTGATGTTGATATTCTGGCAATGGGACTGACTGTTACGCCCGAAAGAAACAGAAGTATCCTTTTTACCGAACCAATCGACAGCACCCGGCAGGTAATAGTTCAGCGAAAACCGCATAACTGGCAGAAACTGTCACCTTCTGATCTTGAAAAAAAGCTTTTGCGGAGATATACTGATCTTGCCGGTAAAAGTGTTTTTGTACAAAAAGGTTCCATCCATTCCGAATGTCTTCACCGTATAGGGGAAGAGATAGGTCAGCCGCTTACAGTGGTCGAAGTTCCTTTTGATCCGGAGGCTCTGATTCAGCTTGTTGACAATGGGGAGATTGATTATGCGGTATGCGACGAGAACATTGCGAAAGTTAATGCCTCATTGTACGGCAATATTGATATCGGGATGACATTGAGCGGAGTCCAGAAGCTTTCATGGGGCATAAGGAAAACCGGTTCGGAACAGCTTCAGAAAGAACTCGATCAGTGGATCTCAACCTTCAGGAAGACCACCTCCTTTGCCGTTATATACAACAAATACTATAAGAATCCGGGGTCAAAGGATATTGTCAGGACTGTTCATTATTCGATCAATTCCGGAAAAGTCTCCCCATGGGATGACCTTATCAAGAAATACAGCATACTTATAAAGTGGGACTGGAGGCTGCTTGCTTCGCTTATCTGCCAGGAATCGGGGTTTGTACCCGATGTTGTATCGAAAGCCGGAGCTTACGGGCTTATGCAGATAATGCCCGAAACTGGCAAAAACTTTGGAATCGATATCAAAGCATCTCCCGACAACAATATAAAGGCAGGAATTGAATATATAAACTGGCTTCATCAGATCTTTGATCCTCTTGTCCCCGATGAGACGGAAAGGACCAAATTCATACTTGCATCGTACAATGCCGGTCCGGGTCATATTCTCGATGCGATGAAACTTGCAGGCAAGAACGGTAAGGATCCACAGATCTGGTCGGGCAATGTTGAGGAATGGCTTCAGAAGAAATCAGATCCGAAATATTACTCCGACAGTCTTGTAAAATTCGGATTCTTCAGAGGCAGGGAATCTACAGCCTTCGTCAATCAGGTGCTCAGCAGGTATGAGCATTACAAGAACATTGTAAAGGATAATTAGGGGACTCTCCAAAGGTAAATTGTCCTTCCGGATCACGCCACAGCGTGATGAGGAATCCCTGCGTGTGTTAGGGATTCCATATCGTGCATAAATTACTAATATCTGAGAGCTTCGACCGGATTTTTTGTAGCCGCCTTCCAGCTTTGAATTCCAATTGTCATTATTGATATCAGAAGGACAATGGCACCAGATAAAAATAAAATCCACAAACCAATATCAGTTTTATAAACATAACCTTCAAGCCAGCGCGACATTGCAAACCAGGCGACAGGAGCTGCCAGAACTAATGCTATCGCAATCCAGATAACAAAATCCCTGGTGATAAGCACAAGAATTCCAGGTACTCCTGCCCCGTTAATTTTTCGTATTCCTATTTCCTTAGTCCTGGAACATGTCCTTTGGTACGAGACAGCAAACAGGCCTATCATTGAGAGAAACAGACATAGAATGGCGCAGGATCCGATGAGCCTTTTAAAATTCTCATTCGATCTGTGATACCATTCAAATCTTTCTCCGACTGATTCAATGGCCACAGGATAATCAGGGATTAGTTCCTGCCATACATCTGTTATAGTTTTTCTTGCTTCAGCTGTTTTATTTTCCGATGGTTTAACAAGAAGATGTCCCCCTTTGTTATCAAATGAAATGAATGCAGGTTCAATTTTTGATTTCAGATCTGAATAGTTGAAATCCTTTATTATGCCTGTTATAATATACTCTTCCATTCCCGGAATACCTTTCCCTAAAAGATCCCGACCGGTAAACAATTTTGCAAATGACTGATTTATAAGGCACTTTTTTGTGTTTGGTGAAATGGTCTCAGAGAAACCGGTCCCCTGTAAAAGCTCAATCCCAAGAACATCTAGATAGTTTTCATCACCGCTGAAGCCTGCTGGATAATACTCTTTCTGGCTGCCATTGTCTTCATATTTTAGTGCCAGAAGGAAATGCTCAAGCAAAGGTGAAGCAACTGTGACCGAAACATTTTTGACAGACGGGTTTTTTAAGAGTTCATTTTTGAATGCATTGGCTTTATCCGCGTACTGTGGCGGTATTTGTACCTCAATTACTTTCTTGTCGAGACCAATAGGCCTGGCAGAGATAAAATTAATCTGCCTGATGATGATTAGTGAACAGATAATCAATCCAATTGATCCTGCGATTTGTAGTATATTGAAAACAGGGATTTCAATGCTTCTCAGAGTGATTAACCGGTCGGTTTTTAGCAGGTTAATGTTTAGATTCCGTTTTACAAGGATCAGATCAAAGATTATCGTCATAAGTAAGATAAAAACCATGACCAGAAGCAGGAGGACAATCTGTTCAGGCTGGCTTATAAATCTGTTTGTTATCGTGCTGTTTGTTACCTTATTGAAAAAAGGAAGGGCGTCCGTCATCAGAAAAATGCTGATTGCAAATGAAATCAGGACAAGAATTGAATTTTCTGCTGTAAAACGGAATATAAGATTACTAACTGAGCTTCCATTGATCCTCCTTATATAATGTTCTTTTACCTTCCTGGAGAATTTATTTGTCAGAACCCCGAGGTAATTGAAGATTGCAATACCTAATATCATCAATCCAATGATAAGGGCGATCCAGAGATCTTTTTTATCCCGGTTAAATTCCACTGTCCATCCGCGCGAAGTATCAAAATATGCTTTCTGCAGTGGTTTGAGATAATATTTACCTGGAGTTCCGGTATGGATGACAGGAATGACATCCTTTTTTTCAGCGAACAACTTTTCAAGTTTTATCGGGTCTGTATCCTTTGCAAGCTTCAGATAGCAACGGCCATCAGCTTCACCTATAAGGCGAACCATATCGAAGTTAATCTGGGTATTTTCAATTGGCTTTTCAAAAACACCGGTCACCGTCATCTGTTCAGTATTTTTCCTGTTTATCAGTGTGATTATTTTTCCGACCGGATCCCCTGTCCCGAAATACTTCCTTGCAAGCTCAGATGAAATGACAATATTACTTTTACTTTCAAGTGCATTCTCAGGATTATTTGTCAGTAGCCTGTACGAAAAGAAACTGAAGAAGTTTTTTGTTGCACCTATTGTATTGGAATTGTCTGGATAATCTTCATTGTTTACATTGACTTTAATCGGGTTTGAATTGTTAAAACGGCAGAAATCCTCAACCTGGGGAAAATTATCCTTCATAAATTCAGCTGCACCGAACCGGCAATAATACATTTTGGCGCCGGGTATCCACGGATCATCACATATCAGTGAATAAATCTGATCCTTCTCCTTCTGAAATCCATCGGTATTAACTTCCCTCCACAAAAAAAGAAAAATAAGGTTGATGCAGGTTATTCCTGCCGATAGGCTTATTATGATTACTGTACTGTTTAATTTATCCCTCAAAAGGCTTCTTAATATATGATTTAGGTTCATCGATATATGGGGTTAATGGATTTTATTCATATCTGAGAGCTTCAACAGGATTTTTTGAAGCCGCCCTCCAGCTTTTTAAACCTATCGACGAAAGGGAAATAATATATGAAATGAGGGGACCAGCAATTAGAGTCCATACCGGAAATCCCGGATTGAAATTGAACCGTTTCATGAAAATATTACCAAGGAGAAAAGCAACAGGAATTGCAATAACTGTCGAAATAAAAAGCCATTTTGTATAATTCGCACAAAGCAGACGCATTATGGAAAAGGTAGTTCCCCCGCTGGCCTTTCTGATACCTATTTCTTTTGTCCGCGACTCGACAGTGAAAGATGCAAGGCCAGATAATCCCAGGCAGGCAAGAAGAAGCGCTATTATGAACGCCACGCCAATGAGATTCGAAGTAGTAGTAAGCTCGGTTCTTCGTTTCAGGTCTTCAAATGTCTGGGGGATATATTCAAGTTCCGGATCATACTTCTTCAGCATGTCGCCGATCTGATCCTTCAATCCCAGGAAATTTCCTTGCGATGTGCTGATAAGCAGATAATTCCTCTGATCAGGCCTGATTGTTATAATAGTAGGTGTATATGGACCTGAAAGATCGACAGTATGATAATCCCTGAAAACACCGATTATTGTTCCTTTCCGCCCTTCAAGAGTAAACTGTCGTCCGACAGGATCATCGTACTTCATCAGGCCTGCTGCAACGTCATTTATTACATAACAGGCTGAATCGGCAACGAACGATCTGTCAAAGTACCTCCCCTCCGTTATTTTAAGATTGACTGCATGTGAATACCCATAATCGGTGGCAATACACCAGAAATGCAGCTTCTGTGCCGGATCCTTGCCCTCCCATGTCACATCGTTTGTAACCTTTGCATTTGTTGCAGGGAGACAATTGGAAAAGCTTGCCGATTCAATTCCGGGGAGCGACATAAGATCTGATCTGACACCATCCTCGTGTTCATTAAGCCTGGCAGAAGTATTTATTATTACAAGATCCTTTCTGTTGAATCCAAGATCATAGTTCCGGATATACCTGTCCTCCACTTTTATTATGAACATGCATATTATCAGTATTATGGGTATTGTGAACTGAAATATTATCAGCCCCTGCCTGAATTTCGAAAAACTGTTGCCTGTCGCAAGCTTTCTTTTTAATATGTCGGTCGGATTTGATGACGAAAGGTAAATACCCGGGAGTAATCCCGATACTAGCCCGGTAAAGAGGGTTACAGCAATAAAGAATATCAACAGTCCCGGATCGCCAAGGCTAAAACCGATGTCTGCCCCGAACCTTGTGTTGAATCCTTCAACAAGAAAGCCTGCAATATCGATTGAAACAATAAGGCAGATAATTGTGAGAATGAAGGTTTCTCCAAGGTATTGGAGTATTATTGCCATTTTTCCGGCGCCCGCCACCTTCCTTATACCTGCTTCACGGTATCTTCTGATATTCATTGCAATGGCAAGGTTGATGAAGTTGAAGCAGGCGATCAGAAGAATTGCAAGGCCAAGGCTTCCGGTAATAACAAGATATTGCATTTCGGCCCAGATCCTTCTTCCTCCTACATAATTGTAAAGTACCTTTTCCTTAAGGGGGAACAGGAATAATTCCTGGTTTAAGGTTGATTCCTGTGTTCTGATCATATCTTTTATCCTGCTGTCGACATTCTGCCTGTCAGTTCCGTTAGAGAGCAGAGCCCAGACCTGGCATGCGGAGGCGCCTGTTTCAGAAGCCCAGCTGTTTTCGGACAGGAATTTTGAAAACGGGATTATATAATCAAAACGAAGATATGAAGGCGATTCGGTTTCTTTGAGGACACCTGTTATCGTGTAAGCCTCCTGTTTGTCATCTTTTTTAATTACAAGCGACTTTCCGGTACAATCGCCCGAACCGAAGATTTTTTTCGCCATCTTTTCGGAAATGACAATCGAATTGACCTCCGATAATGCATTCCCGATATTTCCCGATTTTAGCGGGAAAGTAAATACTTTCAGAAAATTACTGTCTGCATATATTCCCGACTCATTAAAAGAAAGACTGTCGTACATGAATGTATTGCCATCGTTTACAACCCTGATAACAGATTCAATTTCAGGAACATTCTCAAGTACGTCCTTAAGTGATGCCGACATCACCTCTTTTGGGAAGCGGTCGCCGTTAAAATAGGTTATATTGGCTTCGACTATGAAAAGCCTGTCTGAATTCACCTGAAATTTATCATAACTTAAAACATTTCTGATATGCAGAAATGCAAGTATTGAACATGTGAGTCCGAAAGTAAGACACAGGAAATTAAGGATGCTGTATGTCTTGTTTCGCCATAAAAAGCGGATTGCTGTTTTGAAAAAACTGAGGAACATGGTATTTATATTTTATCTTAATCGTTACTGGTTACTGGTTACTGGTTGCCTGCTTTTAGTTATTCAGTTACATACCTGAAAGTTCTCCTCTCTGCGAAGCAGGGCATTGAGTCTCTTTTCATTTTTATTGCTTTCCACATTAAGTGAAAAGAGCTGGGGGCCGTTAGTACATGCTGACCTATTCATATCTCAATGCTTCAACAGGATTTCTGGTAGCAGCTCTCCAGCTTTGCCAGCTTACAGTCATCACCGCGACAAAAATTGCAGTTATTGCTGCCAGGGCAAACAGCCACCAGCTCATCTCTGCCTTGTATGCAAACCGTTTCAGCCAGACCGACAACAGATAAACCGACACTGGTATCGCTATGACAATGGCAACAAGTACCCATTTCATGAAATCGCCGTTAAGCATAATGAGTATTTCAGATACCATCGAACCGTTGACCTTCCTGATACCTATCTCTTTCGTTCTTCGTGAAATTGCGATAAGCGAGATTCCGAACAGTCCCATTATAGAAAGTATTGCTGCAAGAATTGAAAATGCACCTATAATTTTCGCCTGATTCCTTTCCCTCTGATAGAAATTGTTCATATCGTCGGTAAGGCGTCTGACCTCAAAGATCTCATCAGGGGAGATTTTTGAAAACAGCTCCCTGAGCCTTTCAATTACAACTGCATCATTCCTGCCATCGGTTTTTATTGCGATGAGTCCCATCCTTTCAGGATTTTGCTGGAGGATGGCCATGGGCTGTATAAGAGTATGTAGTGAATGGGCATGGAAATCCTTTACCACTCCCTTTATAATAAATCCAAGGAAATTGTCCCCTGCTTTGAGTTTATGGAGGGAGGCCGACGACTCATTTATAAGCACTTCCATTACTCCCTGTTTATATGGACCAAAAGATGAACCGTCAACAATCTCCATTCCCAGAAGCTCCGGCAATCCTTCACCCATTATAAGTCCATCGAACCTTACTTTAGTACCATCAGCAGATGCCAGGTTTATCGGCAGATAATTACCGAAGGGAGGGATGAAACTGCCTCCTGCTGCATTTTCTACTCCTGGTATCGACTTTATCTCATCACAGATTGAAGTAAAGCTCTTCTTCAGTTCATCGGAATTCAGATCAACGACAAGGACATTTCCCGGATTTATTCCGGTGTAAGCTGTAAGCGAATATTTTATTTGTTTCGAAATTGCCAGCACCCCTGAAACCAGTATCAGGAAAATCGTAAAATGGAGGACAAGGAAAGCATAGTTCCACCTGAATGAATTGTTTTTCAGCCGGTTCTTTCCATAAAGAAGGTTCAACGCCGATACCCTCGAATATCTTAATCCTATCAGCCAGCCTGAGAGCGTCACTGTTAACATAATAACAATAATTATTAGAGCTATCAGTTTCGGGTTAAGGAAAATATTGGTAGTAAGCGTTTTGCCAAGAGTTGTGTTTATGAATTCCGTTCCGAAGTCAATTATGAATGAGGCAGGTATAAGGCTGAGTATTACAATTAAAAGCGACTCGAGACTCACCATGTTTACAATCTTTCCTCCGGATGCGCCGAACACTTTTCTTGTGCCGAATTCACGCATCCTCTCTGCAACAGATGCCCTCGAAAGGAGGATATAATTTGCAGTGGCAATTATGAAGATCAGAATGGAGATGATCTCATAATACAATAACTCTTCAGGATTACCTTTTCTGACAAAAAAGCCCCCATCTATATCCCCCGAGCCAAGATATATCTCAGAAACCGGCTGAAGGCTGAAGGGAACTTCATCCTTTTTCTCATTGGCAGCCAATCCCCTGAATTTGTCCATTTTTTTAGCCAGCGCTGCAGGGTCAGCATTATTTTGAAGCTGAACATATGAGATGAACTCAGTGTACCTCCATCCGAACTGATTGTTTGTTTCACTGCCAAACGCACCAAGAGATCTCTGAAACTGACGAAACATCTTTTCAGATAGCTTTACTTCGGCAATAAATAAAGGATTGAGCGTCGAATTTGAAGGGAAGTTTTTATATACTCCTGAGATTGAAAGCGGGATAAACTCATTTGTGAATTTTATGATCAGCACCTTCCCTGTGGCATTTTCGGTTCCAAAATATTTCACCGCCATTTCAGCCGAAACAGCGACCTCGCTGATTGTTGTGGCAGGCGATCCGTTGAGGAACTTTATCCCCAGTATCCTGAATATCGAAGGATCGGCAAAATAAAAATTATTTACCCTTACAATCCCCTGGTCAGCACTTTTCATCTGGAGCGAATTTGCCTGGTAATACCTGAAATAATCCAAGACCTCGGGAAAATCATTTGCCATGCTTTCAGCAAGAGGAAATTGCGTGTTCGCCGAAGTTCCGCGTATTACCCTGTACACATTCCTGTAATCCGGGATGAATCTGTCAAACGATTTTTCATGAACTATAAGCGCCATCAGCGCCAGAATGCAGCCAATTCCTATGCCCAGGCCGAGAATACTTATAACTGATGTGACCCTGTTCCTTGCAATGTTCCTAATAGCTGATTTAATGTCGGGAATTATCATAATTACTTTTTTTTAATCTCCGCCATAATGATGCCAGAAACGCAAGATTTTATATGTCAGCGATATACTCAACCCGAAGATAAAGATCTGTGAATTATTTTTACATTTTTATGTAAAATTATTTTACATTTAATTGACATGGATATTTTTTTGAAATATCTTGATCATCAAATTGAATAACACGATTATGGCTTCACGCAACGGCAGCATTCTTATTGTTGATGATAACCGGAATATACTGAGTGCATTGGAAATCCTTCTCAGGCCTGTATTCGGAGAGGTTACATCATTGACCTCGCCTGAACATATACAGTCGGAACTCAGGAAGGCAGATTACAACATTGTTATGCTGGACATGAATTTCAGGGCCGGGGTAAATACAGGCAATGAGGGGATATTCTGGCTGGGGAAGATAAGGGAAATAAATCCTGATATATCAGTCGTAATGATAACTGCATATGGGGACATTGAGACTGCCGTAAAAGCCCTCAAAGCCGGAGCCACCGATTTTGTTCTGAAGCCATGGGATAATGAAAAGCTTATTGCTACCCTGAAACTTGCCCTGGAACTGAACCTTTCAAAGAAGGAGGTAAAACATCTCAGGGAACTGGAGTACGGGCTTAAGAAGGAACTTATCCGCGACCAGAAATACATAATTGGCTCGTCGCCTCAACTCAATGCAGTTCTGAATCTTGTAAGAAAAGTAGCAAAGACCGATGCTAACGTTTTGATAACAGGTGAAAACGGAACCGGGAAAGAGCTCATTGCAAGGGAGATACACCGGCTGTCGTCGCGGTCGGCCGAAGCGCTTGTAAGCGTGGATGTTGGATCTTTGAGCGAGACTTTGTTCGAAAGCGAGCTGTTCGGTCATGTAAAAGGGGCTTTCACCGACGCCCACGAAAATCGTCAGGGCAAATTTGAAACCGCTGACAAAGGAACGCTTTTCCTCGATGAGATAGGCAACCTGTCATTGCATCTGCAGTCAAAGATATTATCGGCTATCGAGAACCGTCAGATAACGCGTATCGGTTCAAACCAGGTCATTCCTGTTGATATAAGACTTGTCTGTGCCACTAACAGGAATCCCGACACCATGGTCCGCGACGGATTATTCAGGGAAGACCTTCTATACCGTATTAATACAATACAGGTAGAGCTTCCTCCTCTGCGCGAACGTGGAAATGATATTATTATCCTTGCCGAATATTTTCTGAAGAAATATACATATAAATACAAGAAACCCGATCTCAGGCTCAACAGGCAGGCTGCCGACAAAATGATGAATTATTCATGGCCCGGAAATGTCAGGGAACTTGAACATACAATAGAAAAGGCAGTCATCCTGAGCGATTCATCAATTCTGAAACCCGAGGATCTGTATCTCAAGCCGTCATCGACCTTTACCGGCGCAGGCTCCTTTACAACCCTCGAGGAGATGGAACGGCACATGATACAGCAGGCCCTTGACAGCAACAATGGAAATTTTACTGCTGCAGCCGACCAGCTCGGTATTACAAGACAAACACTTTACAACAGAATGAAAAAACAACGGAATGATAAGTAAGAATCTGTATATTAATCTGGTTATCAGGGTTATATTTATTATCGTACTGTCTTTATTTACGGGCTGGGCAGTTGCCTCCGGCAAATCGGTGCGACTGATAATCCTGTGTATTCTTGTACTGACAATATCGGCAGTGAACATTATAGCTTACCTTAACTCAGTAAACCGGAAGATCAGATACTTTTTCGACTCGGTCAGGAACGACGATTCAAACCTGAGCTTCCCTGTGGTGGAAAAAAACCTTACTGTAAGGGAAATTTACAGGAGCATGAACAATGTCAACAGGCAGATACAGGATCTTAAGATAGAGAACAGGAACCAGGAACAATACTTCAAAACCCTGATCGGGCATCTTGCGATAGGGATAATAACCTTCGACAGAAAGGGATTCGTTGTTCACTCAAATACCTCCGCAAGGAACCTTATCGGAGCTGAGGTGCTGACTCATCTGAGTCAGATAGAAAGGATCGACAGGATATTGTACCAGGCAATTTCGAACCTTAAACCATCCGAACGGAGACTGGTACCATTAAGGACTGAAAGAGGAGAGATCCAGCTGTCACTTAAAGCAGCAGGATTCAGTTCGAGAGATGATGAGCTTATGATAGTGTCGGTTCAGGATATTAAGAATGAGCTTGATGAGAAGGAGCTGGAATCGTGGATGAAACTGATCAGGATCCTTATGCATGAGATAATGAATTCCATTACCCCTATCACGTCACTGTCCGAGAGTCTCACAGGCATTTACACCATGGAAGGGGAACCGGTTACCCCCGACAGGATAACTTCTGATACTATTTCCACAACCCTTAAGGGTCTAAATGTCATAAAGGATCAGGGGAAGGGACTTCTGGCATTTGTTGAATCGTACCGGCAGCTTACAAGGATCCCTGAGCCCCAGAAACACAACTTCCGGGTTTCGCAGCTCTTTGAGAGACTCGGAGTGCTTTTCAATTCAATGATGAAAAGCGACAACATATCACTTGAGTTTTTAATTGCTGATCCCTGCCTCGAGATAATCGCCGACCAGAATCTTATTTCCCAGGTGCTTATCAATCTGCTTAAAAACGCCTTTGAAGCGAACGACGGGGCCATGAACGGGAAAATAGTCATTTCAGCTTCATTAAATCAGGATGCCAGGCCGGAGATATGTGTCACCGACAATGGTCCCGGAATACCACCGGAGAATATTGATAAAATTTTCGTCCCGTTTTTCACTACGCGCGAGAACGGATCAGGTATAGGCCTCAGCGTTTCGAGGCAGATAATGAGGATGCACGGTGGAAGCCTGAAAGTGAGGTCAATACCGGGAAAGGAGACAACATTCTGTCTTTGCTTTTAATCGTAACGGATAGCTTTCACCGGGGTTATGCGGCTTACAAGCTGTGAAGGCACTATAAGCATGAGTATTATAGCCAGTATTGTGCCTGAATTAAGCAGAAGGATGTGTACCAGGTCGAGATTTACCGGAACAGTCTTTATATAATAAGAAGTGGGATCGAGGGTGATAAGGCCGGTTTTCAACTGAAGAAACGCAAGTCCAAGTCCGACCACATTTCCCCAGATCAATCCTTTTCCAATTAGATATACCGCCTGGTACAGGAAGATCCTGCGTATGGTTTTATTCTCGGTTCCCAGGGCTTTGAGTATCCCGATCATATTTGTTTTTTCAAGGATGAGGATAAGAAGTCCGGAGATCATATTGAATCCTGCAACGAGAAGCATAAGGGTGATAATAATCAGAACGTTCATATCCTGGAAGTTAAGCCAGTCGAATATCTGGGGGTATCTCATCCTGATACTTGTTACCTTGAACTGTGTTTCATTTTCAACCAACCTGTATCCCACGGCATCCCTTACAGCCTGAAACATATCATCTAGCCTGTCGAAGTCGTTTATGAAGATCTCGAATCCGCTTACCTGATCATCGCCCCATCCGTTCAGACGTCTTATGTGACTTATGTCACAGAACACATACATCTTGTCGAACTCCTCAAGGCTGGTTTCATAAATACCGCTTATTGTAAATTTCCGGCTTCTCGGAGGATCCTGTACAAAATACATTGCAAACGAATCACCGGTCTTAAGCCCAAGCATTTCAGAAATCTTTTTCGAAATAATCACCTGGTTGGTGCGCCCTGTATCGGTCACTGTAAATACAGCGCCCTCAATCATATTGCTTTTAAAAAAGTCCCAGTCAAAATCACTGCCAACACCTTTCAATACTACCCCCTGAATGGCATTAGCGGTCTTTATAATTCCTGCCTTGGTGGCAAAGACCTGTATATGTTTTATCCCTTCTATCTTATTAATTTCAGGGACGAATTCCTGGTTGCTGCTTATCGGGATTGTTTCAAGCGAATAGTTTGAATCGAAATTCAGTATCTGTATGTTCGATCCGAATCCTACTATTTTGTCCCTTATCTGTTGTTTGAACCCGGTAAGGACAGACACCGCGATTATCATTACGGCAAGCCCCATTGCAATTGCCACTATTGCGATAATATTTATCGGCCTGGAGAAGGATGTGCCCTCCCGTCTGCCTTTTATTAGCCTGCCGGCAATAAAATAGGGTAGGTTCATTTAAATAAGTGTGGAGCCAAATTTACAAATTCTCCGGCAATCAGCATCGCTGCTAAATTCTTACAATAAAATATCATAGATTTACATTACAAATATTATTGGAATGAAAAGCAAGCTTTTGATTTTAACATCATTTTTTTTGACTCTCTCAGCTGTTTCATGCACTAATGCTGCGCCTGAAAAAAAGGTTATTCCCGGCGCCTGGCAGATTGAAACCTACCTCCCTCTTCTGGAGGGTAAGGCCGTTGCAATAGTAGCCAATCAGACCTCGACTGTCGGAAAGACACATCTTGTTGATACCCTTTTAAAATCAGGCGTTAAAATAAGTGTAATATTCGCACCCGAACATGGGTTCCGTGATCTTGCCGATGCAGGCGACCTTATTTCCGACGGAAAAGACCCTGTTACAGGATTAAGGATTCTCAGCCTCTATGGATCGCATCAGAAACCGACCTCTGAAGATCTTAACGGGATCGACATTGTGTTATTTGATATACAGGATGTTGGCGTAAGATTCTATACATACATTTCAACCCTTCATTATGTGCTTGAAGCATGTGCCGAAAACGGAGTAAAATGCGTAGTTCTCGACAGGCCGAATCCCAATGGTTTTTATTTCGACGGTAATATTGCCGATACCAGCTACAGATCGTTTGTCGGTATGGATCCTGTACCTGTCGTACACGGGATGACTCCCGGCGAATATGCAATGATGCTGAACGGGGAGGGCTGGCTTAAAAATAAGGCTGTTTGCGACCTTGAGGTCATTAAGTGCCGGAACTATGACCATAACACCCTTTATGAACTTCCTGTCAGGCCATCACCGAACCTTCCAAACCAGAATTCGGTTTACCTGTATCCTTCGACATGCTGGTTCGAGGGAACAAACATTTCTCTTGGAAGGGGGACGCCATATCCTTTCCAGGTTTTCGGATCGCCACAGCTGCCCGACAATGGATTCAGCTTTACTCCCGAAAGCGTTCCGGGGGCCAAGAATCCTCCTTTGCTGGGACAGCTTTGTTTTGGTACCGACCTGAGTAATGCACTGGCTGATAATATTGTGCCTTCGTCTGCGATAAACCTCGAATGGCTGCTGAGCGCTTACAGGGATTATCCCGATAAGAAAACATTCTTTATTCCCTACTTTGATGTTCTTGCTTCGGGGCCGGTATTGCGGGAACAGATTCAGAAAGGGATGACAGCGGAAGAGATAAAGGCATCATGGAAGGAAGGGCTTGATAAATTCGGAGCCATACGTGCTAAATACCTGCTTTACAAATAAAAACTTAACGGCAAAGCTTCTGCAAATTATAATTAGCAGAAAATCAAGATAATGAACTGTTAATTTCACAGAGTTTCACAGAGAGCCACAGAGTTACACAGAGAAAATCCATTAACTCTGTGTAACTCTGTGTTTTCTCTGTGTCTCTCTGTGTAAGTTCTTAAAAATCAGAGACCTAAGGTTATAGTGGATTATCTTACCGATCGCTGAGTATCTTTTCGATTTCTTCTCTTGAAACGGAAGGGATTTCGCGTTTACGGATTTTGCTAATTACAAGCCTTCCCGTTTCCCGTGCCGATTCCCTGTCGCGGAAAGGGTTCTCACCTTCAACTGCAGGGATATATGGCTGATGGATATAAATTTTGTCATTCTTCAGTATGTCATAACCCCATCCTCCGTTGGAAGGGAAAACCTGAAGCTCAAAAGAATGCCCTCTCTTAATGAAGGTTATTGCAATCGCAACTATCATTAAAAAGAGGGCAGAAGCTATGAAAATCCTTGTGTCAGTCTTCTTCATTCAATTCGGCATCCGGATCAAATCCCCAGATGTCATCAAAATATGAACCTGAACTCTTGCCTGTAACAACATAACCGCGATTTCCGATTGCAAAACCTACGGCATCTATTCTGGGAGATCCCTCGAAACTGGTTTTTTCTGCCCACAGATCGGTAGTCGGATTATATTCCCACACGTCCTGGCTCACTGAAGTTCCGCCCGTTGCAAGATATCCTTTCCCATTAATTGTGAAGCCAACTTTCCCGACTCCGGAGATTGTTGTATAGTCGTCATCATAAGTTTCATCTGATACATTTGATATGGCTCTTTTCTTTGTCCATGTGTCACCCGACGGATCATATTCCCAAAGGTCAGTCTGAGGGGCTCCGTTGTCAATACCGGTTGTAACATAACCTTTATTTCCAATTACAAAGCAGGCTGCATCCCTTCTTTTGCTGCCGCCAATACTCGATTTTTTTGTCCAGATGTCGCCGGCCGGATCATATTCCCAGAAATCCTTTAAATAATATACACTGTCGCCGGTACCCACATATCCTTTGTTATTAATCGCCATTGCAACAGCCATGCGCCGTGCCGAACCTGCGAAGTCGGCTTTTCTGGCCCATAAATTAGAAGAAGGGTTGTACTCATAAAAATCCTTAAGCCTGTTCTTTCCGTCCCATCCGGTACCGACATACCCTTTTGTATCGGTTCCGAACCCGACAGCCATTCCTCTGGCAGAGCCTGGAAAATCAGCCTTTTGTGTCCATGAGTTCCTGGCCGGATCGTATTCCCAGAAATCGGTATGCCACTCATCCCCGTCATACCCCGTTCCGATGTAACCCTTGGTGCCTATTGAAAAGCCAACAGCATCGGCACGTGGCAACCCGTCAAAGTCAGATAATTCAACCCAGTTGCCGACAAGTTCCTCATCATCATTACCCTTGCAGGAAAGGAACAAAGGTACGGACAGGATTAAAACCATAACTTTGATCCAGTTCTTAACCACCTTGTATGTCATGTTTTGCATATTTTGTTAATAAATCACACAAAACTATCTGAAGGAGAGTTCAATTAAAAGCTTTGTAGATATATGCCACAAGAATGTAGACTAAATCGGTAAAATTATCGATATAACTTAATTCTTTCTCAAGGCATGCGCTCATATAAAGACTTTCTGTTCAGTTATTAGTTTAGTCTTTAAAAAATGCCGTTTTGTCTACTCTTTTGTGTTTTTGGCATATTACACTTTGTTAACAGCCTGTTTTAGTATTCATTTGCATAAAATGAGACTGTGATGAAGGGCATCCGTGTGGGTATTATTAAAAAGCCAGTTTTTTCATTTGCAAAGATATATTACATTTTCCCGGTTATTTTTATAGCCGCGCTTATTCTTTTCAGCTCATGTACAAAGCAATCGGAATTTGATCTCGGAAAGGACTTTGTTGATTCTCAGACCAGACTGAAAATTATTGACACTTTCAGGGTGGATCTGTCGACGATAATTCAGGATTCGCTTCGGACGTCAGGGACAGATGTTGCCCTAGTAGGAGAATACAGCGATGACATCTTCGGATCAATACGGAGTGAAACTTATTTTGATCTTGGATTCAGTAACTTCCAGAATATTGAAGATAAGGCTTTTTATGACTCGGCCGCTTTTATTCTCCGCTATAACGGATATAGTATTGGCGATACCCTTTCTCCGGTATCCCTTAAGCTTCATGCTCTTACAGAGAAAATTTCCAAGGGAAGCAATGCTTACCTCTATAATGTCAGATCCTTTAAATATAACTCTCAACCAATAAGCACTGTTGAATTTTATCCTGAACCTCACAGCAAAACTGACACCATCGTAAGTTTCAAGGTCGATGAACTGGGTCTGGATTTATTTAACAAAATAAGGGACGGGGATGAAAACGTTACTTCTGAAGAATGGTTCATGGATTACTTAAAAGGTTTTGTCGTTACTTCCGGGAGTTCTGAAAATAATGCAATTATTGGCTTTGACGCATCAGAAAACAAGATTGAGCTTAAGATTTATTATCATCTCCGGCTTGAGGAGCCCGAAAAGAAGGAGATAACTATTGCGATGGGAGCGTCAGGTAATCAGTTTAATCATATAGATTCTGATTTCAGCGGGACCCTTCTTAACAGTATTAAAAGCAGCGGAAATAAAAAAATGGCTTCGGAGACAGAATATAAAAGCTACATGCAGGGTCTGACCGGGCTGATAACTAAAGTGCAGTTCCCCACTCTTCAGGATATTTTTCTCGATAATAACTGGAAGATACTTAAAGCTGAATTAGTTTTGGAACCTGTCAGGTATAGCTTCGAGAAATTTCCCCTTCCGCAAAAGCTTTATATTTACCAGTCCGACACTATAAACTGGCTGAACTCCGTCCTGAAGGACGAAAAAGGTTATTCAATATCACAGCTTGTTGATGAGGACAGAAATGCCCTGACCGCTTTTTTTAGTCTTGATGAAATTCTTGGGGATGACACGCGGTACACATTTGACATAACCTCTTATCTCACAAGAGAGATGAGAAGAAAATACTTTAATTCCAAACGTGGCCTGCATATTGGATTGTCAACTGATGGTTATACTTCGACATTTGACAGAATCCTTTTTGAAGGTAAAAAGCCTCCTGTAAAACTTAGGTTATATTATTTATCTTACTGATTTGGTTATGGGCTATTTACGGAAATTTGCTGTCTTTCTGCTTGTATTTCTTGGTATTCAGTCCGTTACTGCATTAGCCCAGAGTACCTCGTCGCCATATTCAATGTTCGGACTCGGGGTACTTGAGAGCAGCAGTGCCGGACCTAATATGGCCATGGGAGGAACAGGAATTGGATTCATGTCGGAGAAATCGGTTAATTATATGAATCCGGCATCATACAATGGAATTGACAGCCTTGTCTCGTTCTTCGAGGTTGGGATTTTCGGGAAGTATACATCATTCTCAACAAAAAAAGAAAGCCAGGCACTTTTCAATTCCAACCTGAGGCATGTTCTCATGGGATTTCGTGTAACTCCATGGATGGCAGCAAGCTTTGGATTTTCGCCTTACAGCTCTATCGGATATAAAATTAATACCATCAGCAGTATTGAAGGTTCCAACCAGCAATACGTAAAGACCTTCTCCGGTGACGGAGGTGTAAATCAGGTTTATCTTGGCGCTTCTGTTCGTCCGGTCAAAAACCTGTCCCTCGGAGTAAACGCCGCCTATCTTTTCGGAAACGTCACTCATGCTGAATCTTCCGATATTTATTCATTTTATCTTGAAGATATTACTTATATATCAAATTTTGATTTCAACTTTGGTCTGAATTACAGGTTTGTTTTTGATAAGACACGATTGAACGTTGGCCTGATATACGGAAGTTCGAAAAAGCTTAAAACACAGAATGTAACAACAATCCAGACGGTAAATGAAGTTGAAACTCTCAGGAAAAGAAGTTATAAATATGAAATTCCCCAGAATATCGGAATTGGAATAGCTTATTCAAAAAATTTCTTCAGTGCCGGAATTGATTTTGAAAGAAGCAGCTGGGAAAATGTTCAGTTCTCGAATAATTATATTCACACCCGGAACAGCAACCGTTATTCATTCGGCCTCGAGATTCCGTCACTTGGAGTCAACAGAGGTACCACCCGGATGAAATTATTCAGGATCGGCGGAGAATTAAGGGAATCATATATTACCATTGACGATACACCTCTTAATTATAAAGCTCTTACTTTAGGTGCAGGGATCCCTCTTAACGGATGGTTAAGTGTGGTTAATGTCGCTCTTGAACTTGGCCAGGCCGGTTCCCTGAAAAACGGATTATTAAGGGAGAATTTTGTAAACCTCCACCTCGACCTTTCATTCAAGGATTGGTGGTTCGTCAAAAAACGCTACAATTAGCATTCAGACCAGGTACCTGTTCACCATCTCAAAGAATGACGACCTGAACGATTCGCCTATTGGGATCCTCTGTGTACCTATCACTATCCTGCTGTTTTCGATCATATCGATCTTTCCGGCCGAAACAATATAGGATTTATGAACACGGAAAAACGATGAAGTAGGCAGCTTCTCCATTATATTCTTCATCGTGGTCTTTGTAAGAATAAGCTTCCCTTCGGTATATATCTTCACATAATCCTTAAGGCCTTCGATGTAAAGTATCTCATTGAGATCCACCCTTATCGTGGTGTATTCGACCTTTACCATAAGGAAGTCGTTCATCTGTACCGTTGCTTCCTCCGGTGCCGGCTGAACATGGTTTTTAAGCCTCAGAAGCTGATACGCCTTGCTGACAGCCTTCGAAAACCTCTCAAAACCCACAGGCTTTATAAGATAATCAACAGCATCAACATCAAATCCTTCTATTGCCAGTTCCCTGTGTGCTGTCGTGAAGATCACCATCGGAGGATTATACAGGGTTTTCAGAAATTCATTTCCTTTAATCTGGGGTAGCACTATATCGATGAAAATCAGATCGACCTGGCTGTTATTAAGGGTATGAAGGGCCTCATACGGATTGGTGAATGTCCCGATCAGATTTGTAAGCTGGCTGTGCGAACAATACTCCCTTATTGTTTTAAGTGATGAAAGCTCATCGTCAACTGCTATACAATTAATTGCGTTTGTCCTCATCCCTTTATTTTTCAGATCTTTCCCGGATATGCCTTCAGCGCTTCAGCAAGGGTTTCCATGGCATTTCTGAGATCATCAGTCTTAAGAACGTAAGCTATCCTGACCTCATGTTTGCCAAGGCCCGGTGTTGAATAAAACCCTGATGCAGGAGCTACCATCACTGTCTGTCGCTTGTAACTGAACTCTTCTAGAAGCCAGCGGGCAAATTTCTCAGAATCATCAACCGGCAGTTTTGCCACGGTATAGAATGCCCCCCTTGGTTTTGGGCAATAAACCCCTGGCATTTTGTTAAGGGCATCAACCATGAAATCGCGCCGTGCAGTGTATTCACGATTGACATTCATAAAATAATCGGGCG
>Ga0116171_10002043_pt1 | contig 19536 bp, 18 predicted proteins | sample AD_JPNHW2_MetaG_FD_89798 | JGI IMG/M metagenome (GOLD analysis project Ga0116171, IMG submission 89798) | Active sludge microbial communities of municipal wastewater-treating anaerobic digesters from Japan - AD_JPNHW2_MetaG | ecosystem: Engineered > Bioreactor > Anaerobic > Digestate | place... | reverse complement strand
TTTCATACTTGCCGATGATCTCACCCACCACTGTCTCGACGGCATTGGAATCGGTGACATTCACGGCAAATCCATCAGCCTTAAAACCTTTTTGCTTCAGTTGGGCAACAGCATTGTCCACACCTTCCTGGAACAGATCCAAGATGATGATTATTCCACCTTCTCTTCCAAACACTTCGGCGATAGAATATCCTATGCCTCTTGCAGAACCGGTGATAACAACAATTTTATCTTTCATTCGTTCAGACATTCTTCACTACCTCAACGACAGCTTCCGTATCTTCCATCTTATCGATATTCAAAACACTGGCTGCCTTGTCTATATTTTTTATCATCCCGCTTAGAACTTTCTGCGGACCGAATTCAATATATGTCGTTACTCCAGCACTTTGCATATAAGTTACGCAATCCACCCAACGCACAGGAGAAATGATCTGTTGTTCCAGATTTTCCCTGATCTTAATCGCGTCTGTCTCCGGAAGGGCATTCAGGTTGGAAATGACGGGTACATTCGTAGGTTTGAATTCCCTTGTCTTCATTTCTTCTGCCAGCCAAACCGAAGCCTGCTCAATCAGCGGAGTATGGAATGGACCACCTACAATCAAAGGCAGCACACGTTTTGCACCCTTCGCCTTGCAAATTACTCCCGCTGCTTCCACACCTGCCTGCGTACCTGATATGACCGTCTGGATGGGAGTATTGAAATTCACAGCCTTCACAAGGCCATGCTTCTCTGCTTCAGCACATGCAAGAATCACATCGTCAGCATCCAAGCCAACAATGGCAGACATGGCAAAAGGCACACCTGCATTTGCCCTGATCATGAATTCTCCACGCTTGTGTACAATATGCATGGCGTCTTCCAGAGAAAGCACACCATTGGCAACAAGAGCAGTAAATTCACCTAATGAATGACCTGCAACAAAGGCAGGTTCGATTTGTAGTTTATGTTTGAATGATTCAAAACAGACAATGGAATGGAAGAGAATTGCAGGCTGAGTGATTCTAGTTTCCTTCAATGCCTCTTCCGGTCCTTCCTTCATGATGCCATAAAGATTTGTTCCGTGATCTGTATCGAATTTTGTGAGTATATTCCTGTATTGTTCATTCGCTTCGACAAAGTCCATTGCCATGCCGATATATTGTGCTCCCTGCCCGGGAAAAACAAAAGCGATGTCTTTTCTTTTTTGCATGAATCCCCCACTTTCTTCTATGGTCAAAGTCTTGCGAGGACGCTTCCCCAAGTCAACCCGGCACCGAATGAAGTCATCAGGATGATGTCACCGCGTCGAATCTTCTTACTGCGTATTGCCTCATCTAAGGCAATGGGGATGGTAGCAGAAGATGTATTTCCGTATTTCTCGATATTTACAATGACTTTACTCGATGGAATACGCAGTTTCTCACCCAACGATTCGATAATTCGCAGGTTAGCCTGATGAGGTATCAACCAGTCAATATCCCGGATCGTCAGGTTGTTTCTCTTTAAAAGTGTCTCTATCGTAGATTGCATGGATTTGATAGCCAACTTGAATATCTTATTCCCTTCCATGTAAATCGTATGCTGATTTTCAGCTACGGTCTTCTCACTTGCGGGGAACCTGGAGCCGCCTGCCGTTTGGATAAGGAACTCACCCTGTGAACCGTCTGCCTGTATATCGACGTCGATGATCCTGGAAATATCCGTGGATTCCGTTCTCGAAAAGACAACTGCACCGGCACCATCTCCAAATAAAACACATGTATTTCGATCTTTCCAGTTGGTGATCTTGGAAAGGATATCAACACCAACTACAAGAATATTCTGAACAATTCCGTTCTCGATGTATTGACGTGCTACATCGGAACTGTAAATGAAACCTGTACAACCCGCAGATAAATCGAAAGCCGGTCCGTTCTTCAGACCCAGTTTCTTCTGCAGGATACAGGAAGTGGAAGGAAATATATGGTCACCGGAAATTGTCCCAACAATGACCATGTCGATATCCTTGTATTTTACAGGTGATGATTCGATAGCATTGACTGCTGCCAGGTAGGCAAAATCACTTGCTGCTTCTTCAGCAGATGCATGATGACGTTCGAACATACCTGTCCTGGTCCGAATCCATTCATCGGATGTATCGACAATCTTTTCCAAATCAAAGTTATTCACGATCTTTTTCGGGACAGCACTTCCCCAACCATTGATCTTGGCATGATATTTGAGCATTATTCCGCTCCCCCCTCAAAAACAGCTCTTGCTATTTCCAGATACCCTGACTGGGCAATTCTGGCACCAAAGCGAACAGCGTTCTTGACTGCAATGGCATTAGCCCGACCATGAGAAATGACGGAAATTCCGTTCAAACCGAGGAGCAAAGCACCACCGTATTCTGCATGATCCAGCTTCTTCTTCAAATGTATGTATACAGGATAGGAAAGCAATGCACCAAGCTTGGCAATCCAATCCTTTTTAAATTGTTCCTTCAGAATGGCAAATATGGAAATCAGCGCACCTTCAATCGTCTTCAGCATCACATTTCCAACAAACCCATCGCACACTATGACATCAGTAATGCCTTTCATGACATCCTTGCCCTCGATATTCCCGATAAAATTGATATGTGAATTCGTCTGCATCTTACTGTAGGCTTCCTTCACCAGTTCATTTCCTTTTTTGCTTTCCTCACCGATATTGAGTAAAGATACTCTCGGATTATCTCCGCCATACAGAAGTTGGAAATAGATCTTTCCCAATATGGCAAACTGGACAAGATTCTCGGATTCGCAGTCCACATTCGCACCCACATCCAATATGATTTCATAATTGGATAAGGTTGGAAATGTGACAGCGATTGCGGGACGCAATACACCCGGTATTCTGCCATAAGTGAAAAGAGAAGCTGCCATCATAGCGCCTGTATTACCGGCACTCACTGCAGCATCCGCTTCTCCATCCTTGTAAAGTCTGACGGTCTTGACTAACGAGGAATTCGGCCTTGACCTTACGGTTTGCGCCGCCCCGTCGTCCATTGCGATCCGTTCTTCTTCGGCATCGACTATCTCGATACGCTTTGCATCAAAATAGTATTTGCTGAGTTCCTTCTCCAGGATTTCCTTCTTGCCAACAAGAAGTATTTTATCGCAAACGTCTTCCTTTATGGCAAGCACCGCTCCCTCTACTTCAGGATACGGTGCATGATCACTACCAAATGCATCCAAAGCGATACGCATTAAGCCTTCACTTCGATGACCTGTTTCCCGTTGTATGTACCACACTTTGTGCATAATTGATGGGAAAGAACTGCTTCCCCGCACTTGCTGCAAGTCACCCATTTCGGGGTTGCAATACGATCATTGGTTCTTCTCTTGGCACCACGAGTCTTGGATTGTCTTCTTTTCGGAACTGCCATTTTATCCATCCTTTTCAGTATTTAATATCATTTTTCTTTCACATAGTAAGACATAGTAGGACAACTTATTTTACAAAGCAACCCTGTCAAGAATTTTAGGGGATGTCGAAGCATGATACGTAACGTAAAGAAATATAGTTTGTTACAAATATCAAAGCATGCTAAATAAATGAATAATATTCATTTATTGCTCTTGACTCCATCGATTCCACAAGTCCAGGATCACCGGGGGTTTATCAACCAGGGATGCACTGACAGTATAACTCTGCCAAATCTGTTCCACTGTCATTTTCCCTTTTTCCATATCGGAACAATATACACTGCCTATGCTCTCACCCTTACGTACCTGGTCACCAATTTTCACAGGCAGGTATGCACCCGCGCCATAATCAAGTCTATCATCCAGTTTCTTGCGTCCCGCACCTATATCGACCAGGGCATAACCGATCTTTCTGCAATCGATGCCGTAAACCCAGCCATCCTGTTGTGCAATGATGGGTAATTCATGCGGTGCTTTGGGCAATAAGCTTGTATCTTCACAGATTGCGGGATTTCCACCCTGTGCTTTCACAAATTTCCTGAAGTAATCGAGAGCCTTACCGCTGAACAGGACATCATCGATCAGCGCTTTACATTCCTTCCTTGTATTGGCTTTTCCCGCCAATATCAGCATTTCCGTCGCCAGGGCACGTGTAATGACATCCACATCCGGGATATTCTTCCCTTTCAGATACTCCACCGTTTCCAAAACTTCCAAGCCGTTCCCTGCATATTCACCAATGGGTGAATTCATATTTGAGAACACAACAGCCACTCGCTGACCAAACTTCTCTCCCGTCGCCACAAGCATTTTTGCCAAAGCCTGTGCCTTGTCCATGGTATCCATGAAGGCACCTGTACCGACTTTCAGGTCAATGACCAGGTTTCTTGCACCTTCCGCGATTTTCTTGCTCATTATGCTTGCCGTGATGAGCGGAAGACTCTCCACAGTTCCGGTCACATCTCTTAATGCATAGATCCTTTTATCTGCCGGAACCAATTCAGAACTCTGGCTGATGATGGAGAAACCAATCTCATTCACCATGTGAATAAATTCTTCATCATTGAAATCTGTCCTGAAACCCGGAATTGCTTCCAGCTTGTCGAGGGTACCGCCCGTATGACCTAATCCCCTTCCGGAGATCATGGGAATTGGAACACCACATGCAGCAACGATAGGTGCCAGCATCAGGCTTATTTTATCTCCGATACCACCGGTTGAATGCTTGTCTGTGGTTTGCATTCCTTCCGGAAACTTGATTGTTTTTCCTGAATGGATGTATATATCTGTCAGCGCAAATATCTCTTCGGGTTCCATACCTTTGAAGAATATTGCCATGAGCATTGCGCCCATCTGGTATTCGGGTATCTTACCGGATAAGTAGTCATTGATAAAGAAGCGTATTTCTTCTGCAGGTATGACCTTCCCATCTCTTTTTGCCAATATCAGTTCCACCGGGTTTTTCATAATAACCTTCTTTCTTTACATTTAAGCAGGAGAAAACCATAATTTGGAAAAGAAAGATGCGTCAAGACTAAAGTAGAGCAAGACTCCGCTCCTACAGTACCCTTCATAAGAAAGGGCGACTTTCGTCGCCCTGTTTATTTAATGTTCACATCGCTTACATTTCCGGGAAATATGGAATCTTCCCCTTTCCGAACCGCTGAAGATGATACCGGCTCCAACCACGAATCCGAAGTTGTACCATCCCCCATTATTATGCACATCGTAGAAATGGATATTCTTCATGAACAGTGAAAGAAACCAGGTGACGGGTGATATAAAGCCATGCCATAATCCAAGCCAGAAACCGGCAATCCTACCATTCGCATCCGGTGTCTTCGCAACACTGTTCGGTCCTGCGGCACATCCTGCAAGAATGAAAAGCACAAGTATTAATGCTAATACCATCAACATCGTTCTAATAGACATCTGATACCTCCCGAAAGAATGATACTGACATTCGCATTTATTGGGGATAATAAGTCAATAAATTTGCATGTGGCGTAAAGTACTGTGGCGTAAGATTCCAATCTTACGAATATGCGGCCCACAGCTCTGTGGCATAAGTACTGTGGCATAAGATTCCAATCTTATGTTTCTGAGTGGCATAAATTATGTGGCATAAGATTCCAATCTTATGGAAAAAGAGTTTACCACTTATACTACTTTTCATTTGACTTTTATTCTATTATGTTCTTATGTTAGAAAAAGGGAGGGTGTTTTATGAAAAACCTAAATACTATTGGAAAAAACAATCTCAAATATAATTATTATTCTTCTAATCTTCCCCACAAATACGATAATTTAAAACCTATTTTCATTACTTTTCGATTGAAGTTCACCCTTCCAAAATATGTGCTTCTCACGTTAAGCAATTTTAGGGATGAGTGGCAAAAAAAATATCATTCACTTTCGGATATGGAAAAACAGGATTTCATGAAAAATAAGGAATTCTGTGCTTTTAATAGGTTTGATGAATTAATAACAGAATCTAGCGAGCTACCACAAATATTGAGCAGAGATGATTTGACGGATATCGTCAGTAAAGCACTTAAGTACTTCGATAATAAATATTATAATCTTCTTTCATACTGTATAATGCCAAACCATGTACATGTCCTAATAATCCCTATTTCAGATTCAGATGTTCCAGTTTCAACATTAGCAAGAATCAATTATTCTTGGAAAAGATATACTGCGAACCAAATAAACAAGATTCTCAATAGAAAAGGTGGATTATGGCAGACAGAATCTTATGATCATCTGATAAGAAGCGACAGTGAACTGATAACAATATTCAAGTATATCATTAACAATCCGGTTAAGGCAGGGTTGGTTCAGGAGTGGAAAGACTGGCGTGGAACATGGATTAAAGATGAATATGTTAACTTGGTACAAGAGTTGATATTATAAGCATAATCAACATAAGATTGGAATCTTGTGCCACAACACTCATAAGATTGGAATCTTATGCCACGATTCTCTTCTTTATCTCCTTCGCTGCGGTAAAGGCAGTTGAAAAAGCCGCCTGCAGGTTATATCCGCCGGAATCTCCATCGATATCGAGAATTTCACCTGCAAAGAACAGGAAGGGTACAATGCGTGATTCCATGGTCTTTGAGTTCACTTCACCCAGGTCAACGCCACCGGTGGTCACCATTCCATTATGAATCGTACCTGCATCCTCGATTTCCATATCGAAATGCGTGAGCTTTTGAAGCAGTGTTTCCCGCTTCTCTTTACCCAGTTGTGATGGAGTATCGTTTTCCGAGATCCGGCACATCGGCAGTATCAGATCGATCATGCGGAATACCAGCCCAAAGCCATGCAGGATGGTTTTAATCGTCTTTTTTGTGGATATCACATTCTTGAGGGTATTGGCAAATTGTTCGCTTTGTCTTTCATCCAACAGATGAAGCCTGACAACATCCTTCTTTTGCGCATATCGGGATAAATGCAGGATTGCCGGTCCTGAAACTCCTGTGTGCGTGAACAATACTGAATCTTGAAGACTGGCAATGCACTTCCCTTTTCGAAGGATATCCACTTTGATATCATCATAGCTGATGCCAGAAAGGTGCGCCCATTTGTAGTCCCTGATGAGAAATGGTGCCAACGCCGGCTTGGGTTTAACAATGGTATGCCCCATGGATTCAGCAAGTCTGTAACCGTCTCCTGTACTACCCGTATTGGGATAGGTAATGCCACCTGTCGTCAGGATAAGAAAATCACATTTTACAGCTTGAGAATGAGTTGTTACCGAAAACTGACTGCCATATTTCGAAATGGAAAGCACCGGCTCCTGGAACCTGATCTGGACTCCCTTCTCTTTGCACAATTCCACCAGTTTATCCGTTACCAGGTCAGCTTTCATGACTTTCGGAAAGAATTTGCCGTCCTCTCTTTCCACGAGCGGGAAGCCAATCTCCTCAAAGAAATCACACAGGGCTTTGTTATTGAAATCATAGAGGCTGTGCTTCAGAAAATGACCATGCTCCCCATAGTGCCTGATAAAATCATCCTCAGAACCTGAATGTGTGAGATTTGCCTGACCCGACCCGCTGATACGCAGTTTCAGACCCGCCTTCTGATTCTTTTCAAAGAGAATGACATGCGCATGGGAAGCTAATTGGATTGCCGAGAAGAGTCCAGCCGGACCCGCACCGATGATACAAATCGTTTTCGTAAGACCGCCTGTGTGAAATGAAATGAAAAAATTCAGTGGCGCCCCCGAGCCGACTCGAACGGCTGGCCTTTTCCTTAGGAGGGAACTGCTCTATCCATCTGAGCTACGGGGGCTTGCCAGTTTCTTACGGATCATCTCCGTATAGGATGTGAAAATCTGAGAATGAGCGAGAATGTCAAGAAGAAGGTTTTGCAGAAGGAAATAGCGAATAGCCAATAGGAAATAGCCCGGATAGAGAGTCCTTCCCTTTGGACGCCGTGCTGAGCCTGACGAAGCATAAAGGGAAGGTGGCACGAAGTGACGGATGAGTTTGAACAGCAGCGCCTTTGTTTAAAAGGTGGATAGTTCGCTGTTTAAGCGATGCAAAAGCGGAAGAGATTTAAGATTGAAGAATGAAGATTGAAGATTTCTTTCCCCCCTTGGGCGATGTACTGATCCTGACGAAGTGAAGTGGGGATTAAGGGAGGTCTTGTGCCGGATTAGTTTGAACAGCAGCGCCTTTGTTTAAAAGGTGGATAGTTCGCTGTTTAAGCGATGCAAAGGAGGAAGAGATTTAAGATTGAAGATTGAAGATTTGCAGAGGGAGCGTAGGGGGCAATGCGTTTCACCCATCCTTTTATAATTGGTAGAGATGAAGGGGTTTACTACCGCAGAACCATACGCCATGTCATCCTCGCGTAGGCGGGGATCCAGGACTTCCTGTTACCCGAAACCTAGCACCTTCTGCAAACACTCTCCCTCCTATCCCTTACTTCGTCAGGCTCAGCACAGCGCCCTTGTGCTCAAATGAGGGAAGAAACTCCTGTCACATTGAACTTCGAGTGTAAATCCTTTATTATGGTGTATGCTTCTTCTTATTTTCTAAATCAGTTGTATTAATTACGTCTTTGTCACTGCTTTTTTTATCCTGCCTTTTCCAATCAGACATAAAGCCGTTGTGTGAACTGAAAACGACACCCACCCGAAGAAGGATGTATAAGAAAACGACTGCAAAAAGCCAGTATTTCATATTCACTCCCTTTTTTATAAGTTCTTCTTCATATATAATAAGTCAACCTTTTTCAGAGTAGCTCAACCAAATCCGAAGCAAGCTACTTCTCAGCTTGGAAATTTCTATTTAAACCTTTTGAAGAGCGAAAAAGTCCGCAGGACGCTACTACTTAGCCCAGGAATTCATTCCTGGGTTGAGAACAAAGATGAGTGAGTCCGTAGGACAACACATTAATGCCTACAAAAACTCGTATGAACGATTCCAAAACGAACCTCGAAAATCCCCCAAATAAACCTCAACCATCTCCCAAATCTTGAGGGAAGCTTGGCGGATGCTTGAGGGATGGTCGAGAGTTGCTTAGCTTAATTTCTGATGCGGAAATACGAGATTTTTATAGATGTTGCATAATAATGATAGAAGAAAATCTGAAAATTGATTGACTTCCATTCAACCTGACTTGATGAATTGCTTTGTATAGCAAAGGAGGAAATTCAAAAGATTTGTTTTGAGCTCATACTTTCAAAAATAACGATTTAGGGGAACCCATGAAAGTAAAACTCAATCACAGTGTCGGATCATTCAGCGGTCATTTCAAAGCTGATAAACTGATCTACTGGACGGTTAAAAGGACGGGGCTTTGTTTCGGTCGAGCCTATGCAGAGCCCAAACTTGTGGAAAATCATCATCGCTTTGGACAAGTCAACAACAACCTAACCAACTTCTATCATAACATTTCACCCGATTACAAGCGAGATCTCGCAGCATACACTGCTTTCTATAAAACAGAATTTGTGGGCATGGGCGATAGGGTTCCCACAGTATTCGGGTTCTACAAGAAAATGATGTATGCACTAGGAAAGAGATTTCCAGAAATTGACCTGGCAACGCTCACCATCGAAGATGTCGTGATGCGCGAATATCCAATTGTTACCATCGCGGAAGCCATGAAGAGTGATTTGCTCCCCAAAGTGGATACATATGGAGAATTGGGGAATAAGATCTCGTTGTAACATAACTTGGCAAGCTGTTGTGGGGTTGGGTTGGTAACCCGACCCCATATATTTAAAGACGTTTTTGAAGTCCATTTGCTCTCAGAGTCAGTTTTTCAATGAGAATCAGTTTGGGCAATTGAACTCCAAAATCTACCGAACCATGAAATGGTGATAGGTATTAGCCCATAGCGTGAGCTATGGGTTGGAATCGAAAAAAAATGTCAGAACCCTTAAGGGTGGCACAATTCATTCTTTTTGTGTATCACCCACAAGGGGTTTGGTCTCCTCTGGTTCCCTTACCCATAGCTCACGCTATGGGCTAAATTCTGGCATCCCTGACGGGATTCGTTATTCAAAATCTATACTGAGTTGAGAACATAAGTTCGTTGGTTGATATGGTCTGAAAGACCTAAAAGGGTCTCATGTTCGTGCTCTTTGAAACAGACCTATTTAAGGTGTTTGCATTTGAACTGGTAGTGGTCAACCATCGTGTCGACACATGATCGCTTCTATCTAATTATCGATCTGCATATTCTGAACCCATATTGTTCAGATGGATATGTTCTACCCCTTGCATAAATACGACAGCCAAATTCACTTGTATTGTAATCTCCGCCCCTTATTGTTCGAGTTTCTCCGCTTATCGGCCCAGTCGGATTTGTTACTGTTCCTGAAAGATTACATTCAGCATAATACATGTCTTTATAATAATCCCAGCACCACTCATAAGCATTACCTGACATGTCATATATACCAAGTGAATTGGGCTCTTTGGAGCCCACTTCATGTGAATAATGACCTGAATTGTAATAATACCAGGCTACGGTCTCAATATCGTTACTTCCTGAATACGTGAGTGAATAATCATTCCTTTCACGAGCCGCATATTCCCATTCCGCTTCTGTTGGTAAGCGATAGCCATTTGCCTGAAAATTGCATTTAATATTTTCAATATCCGTTAAATCATAACACGGTTCAAGTCCGGAATTTAGGCTTAAGGCATTACAATAATAAACAGCATCATACCAGGAAACTTCAGTAGCAGGAGAAGAATCTTTACCATAGGGATAATTTACTCCCATGACAAAGCCATATTCAGCATTTGAAACTTCATATTTTCCTATCTGAAAGGATGATAATCGAACATTATGAAGTTGCGTGTCATAGTAAATCACTGGAGGTCTTTCCCCCATCGTGAATGTACCGCCTTCAACTGTTATCAATTCGGGGGAAAGGTGTCCTGGATGGTAGTCAAAATAATTAACCTGACTTGTTTGTTCATATTCAACATCATGAGCAACAACACGCCAATAATAACGTTCATATCCCTGCTCATAATTTGATTGCAGAGTATCAGGAAGGATCATATAGTTCTGTCTCTGATGCTCGGAAATCATATCCGTTAATCCGGGTACATGATTTTTACTTAGATAAACATCATAGGTTAAGCAGTCACTATTCTGATCATAGCCGCCCCATCGAAGTACTGGTCGATTTACATAAACATGAGAATTTAGCATAGGAGATAAGTTGCCTGGTTCAACAGGAGGTTCATTAGATGAACCATTTTGTACAATGACAGTCAGAGTATCTGAATTTGCTGATAATCCGTTTTTCCCAACGGCCTGAGCCATAATTTTCCATGTTCCTGTATGATTTGCATGGAACTGAGCAGAATAAGGCCATACAGTTATGTTACCACAGTATGCCCCATTAAGGTAATAATTTACCTTCTCTATTTGATTTGATTGATCTTCCGAGATTACTTTCACATCAACAATTATATTTATATCCTGTCCCCTTTTGAAAACAGTACACTGATAAGGGTATACTATCGAGATTGTCGGAGAAATATGGTAATCCGGTTTTGTAGGATGTTTCGAGCAGCCTGTATTAAGTAGGGACAGGCTGACAATCATCATTATAAGATTGAGTATTCGTAGCTTGATTAATTTAAATGGATTCGTCATCCCTCCCAAGCATAATACATGTTATAACTGAATTGATAAAAATGTTGGATTATATGTCAATAATATTTAAAGATTAATATCAGTGATTCATGATAGTTGGGCAAGGGCAATAGGACTCAAAATCCTCAGCTTTCATGAAAGATGTTAATCTTCTTTTCGTGTATTTTGTGTGTTTCGTGGTTAACTTCATCTACTTTTTTCTTGCATATATTCCCCTTCTTCTCAATTGTAATGTTATAAGATCATGGTAACAAAGGAGCCTTGTATGGCGAAGGAAACCCTGTATCTCATTGACGGCAATGCAATTCTGTATCGTGCTTATTTTGCCTTCATCAAGAATCCGCTGATCAACAGCAAGGGAATGAATACCAGTGCCATTTACGGAACTATCAGCACATTCCTGAAACTGGTCGATAAGTACCAAGTAAAGTACCTGGCGATTTCCTTCGATAGGAAAGGTCCAACCTTCCGTCATGAGATGGCTGAAACATACAAGGCAAACCGTCCACCCATGCCTGATGACCTGATTCCACAGATAGAGCCGGTGAAGAAGTTCTTCTCGCTGATAAAGGTGCCTGAATTGGACAGGGAAGGCTATGAAGCAGATGATGTGATATCCTCTCTCGCCAAGAAGTACAAGGAACAATATGATATCGTGGTCATTTCGGGTGATAAGGATTTCGCCCAGATCGTGGAACCATCCATTAAATTATATGATCCTTACAAGGAAACATTCACCGAAAGAGGTGAGATCGAAGAGAAGTATGGAGTCAAACCGGAACAATTCATAGATTATTTAGCCATTTGCGGAGATGCTTCCGATAACATCCCCGGTGTGAAGGGAATCGGACCGAAAGGGGCTGCAACATTGCTGCAGACCTATGGTACGCTGGACGGAATCTATGAGCATATCAATGAGATCACAGGCTCCACGCAGCAGAAACTCATCGATAACAGGGAAAATGCATATCTTTCACAGACTCTGGCAACAATCGTCACGGATCTGCCTGTGACACTCCCAGATACAGAAACTTTTACCTTTCACCCCACGAATTTAAAAAATGCTCTGAGTTTCTTCAGTGATTATGAACTGACAACCATCAAGAAAAGAATCGAAACACAATATGGCGGTGAAGAACCAGAGGAAGAGTTATTCCCGGGTGCGGAAACTGCGAAAGAAGTCCCGCAGATTATCCAAACCCATAAGTCAGCATTTACATTCAATCCTCATTTAATAAACAGCATCTCTGAATTCCATGATATGCTTTCGGAATTGAGAAAAGCACCCTACCTGAGCCTGGATACGGAAACCACTTCCACAGACCCCTTGCGGGCAGAGTTAGTCGGCATATCACTTTGCTTCAATGACAAGGATGCCTATTACCTGCCTATTGGTCATTTCATGCATGAGAATCTTCCTTTCCAGAAGGTACAGACAGGTTTACAGGATGCAATGCATGGAAAGATCGTTGTCGGACATAATTTGAAGTATGATCTCATGATCCTGGAGAATCGTCAGTGGAAACTGGATAATCCGCTGTTTGATACCATGCTGGCAGCCTATTTGCTCGACCCGGGCACAAATAGCTATAGCCTGGACAATTGTGCTGAACGGGAATTCGGTTATCATATGCAGCCCATCAAGGAATTGATTGGAACTGGAAAAAGCCAAACCACATTCGATATGGTACCTGTCGATAAGGCTGCCTTCTACTCAGGAGAAGATGCATATGTGACCTGGCGGTTGTATGAGATATTCCTGAAGAGGATGAAGGATACCCATGTGCTGAATCTCTTCGAGAAGATGGAAATGCCGCTGTTGAAAGTCCTGATGCAGATGGAGAGGAATGGAGTCCACATCGATGTTTCCAGGCTGGCGGAAACATCCCGGCATATCCAGGAGCAGTTGGGAAGAATCACCAAGAGAATATATGAGATTGCGGGATATACGTTCAATATCAACTCCACGCAGCAACTGAATAAACTGATGTTTGAAGAATTGAAGATTCCAACCCTGAAAAAGAATAAGACAGGATTCTCAACCGATATATCGGTGTTAGAAGACCTTGCCCCGGATCATGAGATCGCAAGGTTGCTCATCGATTATCGGCAATACACGAAACTGGAATCCACCTATATCCAGGCATTGCCCAAACTGATCAATCCGAAGACGGGACGTGTCCATTCCAGCTTTAACCAGACAGTGGCATCCACGGGAAGACTGTCCTCTTCCAATCCCAATCTGCAGAATATCCCCGTCAGGAGTGAGATTGGCAAGGAAATCCGAAAAGCGTTCTGTGCGCCAAACGATGAATGGGCAATTGTTTCAGCGGATTACTCGCAAATCGAACTGAGATTGTTGGCTATCCTTTCAAAGGATCCCAATCTTGTAAGCGCTTTCCAGAGAAATGAGGATATTCACAGGGATACTGCCTCCAGAATATTCGGAGTACCGATTGAAGAAGTCACAAAAGTACAGCGTGGACAGGCAAAGACAATTAATTTCGGCATTATATACGGTATGGGACCTGTTCGTCTTTCAAAATCACTGGAAATCAGCCAGAAACAGGCGAAAGAGTTCATTGATCATTACTTCAATCAGTTTCCCACGATTCGGGAATATATCAACAACTCCATTTCCTTCGCGCAGAGCAATGGCTTTGCAGAAACAATTTCCGGTAGAAGGTTGTATTTACCCAATATTACGAGCAGTAACCAGCGGTTGAAGAGTGAAGCGGAAAGAATCGCCATGAACATGCCTTTGCAGGGTAGTGCTGCCGATATCATCAAGATAGCAATGATCAATATTCATGAGAAAATCCGTGAGCACAACTGGATTCGGATGATCCTACAGGTACATGACGAACTGGTATTTGAAGTGAAAAAGGATTATCTCGGCTCAGCAGAAAGAACTATCATCACAGAAATGGAAAATGCATTGCCTACAGAGTATCGTAAATTGGTGCACTTGGACGTAGATATCCATCATGGAGAGAATTGGGCGGAAGCGCACTGATCAGGTAACAGGTAACAGGTAACAGGTAACAGGTAACAGGCAGAAGAAAGAATACTAGGACATTGTAAGTTTCAAATATAATGTGACTAGCATCTTGCTGATTTCTTCTCTTAAATTCAGTGCTAATTTTGCTTGGTTATCGGTAATATATTGTAATCGGATTGATAAGAGGATTTGCGTTTCTGTTTCTGCTAAAGAACCCAGTGCTATTGATATGAAATGCGCAAATTCAGCTTTTGATGTTCTTCCTTTCCCTTCTGCAATATTTGATGGAATTGATATCGCTGCTCTCTGAATTTGATTTGTTAACGAATATAGTTCTTCTTTGGGAAATTTCCTACTCAACTGATATACTTCAAAGGCATAGTCCATGGCTTTTTGCCATACTATTAAATCCCTATAACTCTGAATCATCTTACCCTCCTTTAACTGATCTCTTGATTTCTATAACCTAGTCTGACCTGTTACCTGTTACCTGTTACCTTCTGCTAATTTTTAACTTTTATCTTTTAACTTTTAACTCTTTCTTGAAGTGCGCTTGCTCACTTCAAGGAAGTAACGTCTCCCGAGCCGGTGATGACGCGATTCACATTCGGTTTGCCAAGGTAGTAAACGCTTCCAGAACCGGAGACAGTGGCATTCAAGGTCTTCATGACATTGGGGCGTACTTCACCGGAACCTGTTATGGTAACATTGGCATCCATGGCTTTCAATTTCTCACCATTAAATATCCCCGAACCAGACAGGGTAACATCCAAATGGGGAGATATGCCAGAGAGGACAGTATTCCCTGAACCGCTGATCACAACTACAGTGTTCTTATAATTCACATTACTGAGATTGATGAGTCCGCTTCCTGCCGTGGTGACATTCAATGTCATACCTTCAAATCTGTCGGGTGAGGATGTTGTCCCTGAACCGTTGATCGTGATCGCTTCCAGGTTGGGTAGTGTCACTTCAACACGGGGAACTCCTTCGAAGTGGATACCAATAAAGGGAGTGTGCATTTTTCTGATTTCAAGATTGCCATCAACGACACGAAGCACAACCCTTTTCACATCATCTTCTGTTCCATAGACTTTTGCCTCAAGGATCTTTCCCTTATGAATATTGACTTTAAAGGCATCGTCAACGACAATGGAGTTAAAATTAGGAGGTGATTTGAGATAGCGAACATATTCACGTGCTTCCAAACCGGTAACCAGGAATATGAAGGATATGAGTATGAATATATACAAAGCGGATGGTCTCTTGTAACGCATTCTTACTCCTTATGGTTCATGAATGAACTCAACTGTCTGAAGTAGTATCTTTATCCTTTTCATTTGAATTTTCGGTATTGGCAGTATTCTGTGCAATGAGTGCCCTTTTTTTCTTATGATGAGAAACTCTCCAAAGAATAATAAGAACCAATAGAATAAGGGCAGGTAAACCAATATAGAACAGAAGGAAAGGTATCTTGCGGTCCATGGTGGCTTCCATGGTTTGATCCTTATTCCATAAATAGGCAACCTCATAGTTCCATTTCACTGTGTTGTTCTTATAATCGATATTCGCAGGAGCTGTGTTGGCTGTCACAACAGAATAAGGCAAGTGAAGGACATAGGTCCAGTTGCGATTCACAGTAAAGATTGTTTGGAATAGGTCAGCCATTTGGTCTTCATCATTGAGTTCAGTACTTCCCAGTGAAATCACTCTTCGAAATGTAAGCAAGCCCCTCTTGCCTTTAATAATTTCCGATTTTCCAATAAAATGAGCGAGAGCATCCTGATCATTCAGGGCATTATATGATTTCAGATCATCAAACTTCATTTGAATGTCATAATAGGTATTTCCCGCATTTCTGTATGTCTTGTAAGTCAGAAGATGGATTCCGGGAATACTGGTATATTTGTTGATTGTTTCTGAATTCTGGTAATTCGAGGCAATCGTGATATGCATATTGACATGACCTGAACCGTCACGATTCAACCACATTTCTTCGTCATACTGGATACAACCAAGCATTAACAATAATATCGGGAATAGAAGAATGATCTTTCTCATTTATAAAAGCTCCTGATTTCAAGAGTGATTAAGTAAACCCTGTATAACAAGATTAATAATTGTTTTTCTCAAGGCAAGTAATATTATACTGATTTTTTACTTGACGTGAATTAGCACTCTAAAATTGTATTTGCTAATAAATGTCGAATACATATCTTATTATCAAGAAATAGAAAGGAGGAATACGATGAGACTCAAACCCATTGATGACCATCTTGTCATTCAGATCAAGGCAGATGCCGGTGAAAAGCAGATTGGCGGAATCTATATTCCGGATACAGCAAAGGAAAAACCACAAATCGCTGAAGTGATCGCTGTCGGAAACAACGAAGAACTGCAGAAGATCATTAAAGTCGGCGACAAGGTTCTTTTTGGTAAATATGCCGGTACTGAGGTGGAGTTAGACGGGAATAAGTACATCATTCTTTCACAAAGTGATGTCTTGGCAATTGTTGAAGGCTAACCAATGGCAACGATCCAAGTGAATGAAGGTACATTTGAACGGGAAGTTGTGAAATCAACGGTTCCTGTATTGGTTGATTTCTGGGCTCCATGGTGTATGCCATGTAAAGCGTTGATGCCGACAGTTGAAGGCATTGCCTCAGAAATGGGAGACCGTATCAAGGTCGCCAAGATCAATATCGATGAAAGTCCTCAACTTGCCAACCAATTCAGTATCATGTCCATACCCACCCTATTGATATTCCACCAGGGCAAGGTTGCTGAACAAATTGTTGGTACTCCGAGCAAGGACAAGATACTGGCGAAAGTGAATCAATACTTATAAAAAAAGGCTCCTTACGGAGCCTTTTTCATTTCTTTTTTTCTAAATACCACTTGATGAATCGTTCAATTCCATCTTTAAAATCTGTATGAGGATCATAGGCTAAGTATTTTCGGCTTTTCTCGATATCTGCATAGGTTTGTTCCACATCACCGGGCTGCATTGGTTTGGTTTTCTTTTCAGCAGTGATTCCCAGTGCATTTTCAATTGTCATGATCATATCGCATAGTGTAACCGGTTGGGACTCACCCAGATTGAATATTTCATAACATCGGTTTTTCGTGACAAAACTGATACTGCGCATCACACCATCTATGATATCATCAATATAAGTATAATCCCTTCTTGATTGCCCATTTCCATAAACGAAGATTGGATGATGCTCGACTATTTCATCTGTAAACTTGTAAATTGCCAGGTCAGGTCGTTGTCTCGGTCCATATACGGTAAAGAACCGCAGGGCAACAATTGACATCCCGTAGAGATGGTAATAAAGATGACAGAGTAATTCCCCTGTTTTCTTGGTATAAGCATAAGGTGAGATCGGATGATCGACTGAATCAGACTCTGAAAAAGGGACTTTGATGTTATTCCCATATACCGAGGAAGAGGAAGCAAATACAAAATCTCTGACACCGTGCAGCCTGCATTGCTCCAACAGATTAGATGTCCCGTTGATATTCACATCATAATAAAGGGATGGGTTTTCCAAGGAGGGACGTACTCCTGCCATGGCTGCTAAGTGAACTACAAGGTCGGGGGTATGGTTCCGGAATAACACGGACAGACAATTCAAGTCTCTAATATCACCTTCAATGAGTAAAAATCGGGGATTGTTTATGATATTGGATATGTTATCCCGTTTTATTTCAGGAGAGTAAAAATCATTGAAGTTATCAAGGCAGATAACAGTATTGCCATCCAACAGTAATCTCTCACATAGATGTGAACCGATAAAACCTGCTCCACCTGTGACAAGAACCTTCACATTTCCTTCATCATTATCTTCCATATCCTGTTGTAATTAACTAATAACTCTTTCGATCTTCGCACCGGCATGATTCAATTTTTCTTCAATTTTATCATATCCGCGGTCAATATGATAAATCCTGGATACGATTGTCTTCCCCTCCGCAGCCAATCCGGCAAGTACCAGGGCAGCGCTGGCACGAAGATCCGTTGCCATGACTTCAGCACCGCTCAAATGATGGACGCCTTCAACAATGGCAAGATTTCCTTCCTGTCTGATTTTTGCCTGCAATCGGTTTAACTCGGGTACATGCATGAATCTGTCAGGAAATATCGTATCCTGGATATGGCTTGTACCATTTGCCAAGGTCATGAGTGTTAAGAACTGAGCCTGTAAATCTGTGGGAAAACCCGGATATGGATAAGTGGTCACATCAACGGCTTTGATCTTGGAAGGTGGATATACGGTGATTTCCCTATCACTTACTTTACATTCGATCCCGGCATCTTTCATTTTATCGAGAAGTGAAATCAAATGCATCGGATAACAGTTTGCCACTGTGATCTCGCTATTTGTGATAGGAGCGGCAAGCAAGAATGTACCTGCCTCAATTCTATCGGGAATCATTTCCATCTTTGTCGGATTCAATTCCTTTACACCTTCCACTACCAGGTGGGTTGTCTCCAATCCGGAGATTTTCGCCCCCATATGCTGAAGAAATTCAATTGTACTTGTAACTTCAGGTTCGACTGCAGCATTGAATATTTCGGTTGTGCCATCAGCCAGAACAGCAGCCATCAGAGCATTGATTGTTGCTCCAACACTTGAGATTTCGAAACTGATCGTACCCCCTCTCAGTTTCTTTGTTTTGGCAACAATATATCCATGCTCGATATCGATATGCGCTCCCAATGCTTCCATTGCTTTTAAATGTAAATCGACAGGACGATTTCCGATGGAGCATCCGCCTGGAAATGATACTCTTGCTTCACCCAAACGAGCCAATAGTGGTCCAAGGACATAGATGGATGCCCGCATTTTACTTACCAGTTCATAAGGTGCCTCGCTATAGCAGACATCCGTACCATCGATGACCATTGTCGAATCCTCATAATCGACTCTTGCTCCAATAATTCGAAGCAGATG
>Ga0116171_10002036_pt1 | contig 19573 bp, 14 predicted proteins | sample AD_JPNHW2_MetaG_FD_89798 | JGI IMG/M metagenome (GOLD analysis project Ga0116171, IMG submission 89798) | Active sludge microbial communities of municipal wastewater-treating anaerobic digesters from Japan - AD_JPNHW2_MetaG | ecosystem: Engineered > Bioreactor > Anaerobic > Digestate | place... | reverse complement strand
GCCGCTTAAAGAGTGGTAATACCATCTTTTCTGCAATATAATTTTATCTTTGTCTTTGCGTTTATAATTTAATTGAGCGAAGAATTAATGAGTTTAAAAGAGTTCCTTAAAAGCAGGGAGTTTATCAAACATTTTGCCCTTGCATTGGTTGCTGGTGTAGGATTGGTATTTGTCCTTATTATATGGCTTAATCTTTATACACATCACGGGATGTCAAGACCGGTCCCCGACGTCAGGGGCCTTTCCCTTCAGGATGCAAAACATGCAATACGCAGGAGCCGGCTGAAGATCCTGGTTATTGACTCAGTATATACCAACTTCGTACCCAGAGGTTGCATCGCCGATCAGATACCCATGCCTGGTCACCGTGTCAAAAAGGGACGCACGGTAACTGTCACCATCAATGCCTTTAACCCGGAAATGGTGGCTGTTCCTGACCTGGTAGGCCTTCCAAGGCGTCAGGCTCTGGCACAGGTAGAGTCATCAGGACTGCAGATAGGTCAGCTGACTTATGTTTCAGACATTACCGTGGATTTTGTACTGAAACAGAAAATACATGGCCAGGAAATTGCCCCGGGCGATTCGGTCCAGAAAGGAATGGTCATTGATCTCGTGCTTGGCAAAGGTCTCAGTGACCAGCCCACATCTCTGCCCGACCTTAAGGGTCTGACCCTTAACGGGGCCAGGGAACAGATACTGGGAGCATCGCTCAACCTGGGCGCTTTTATGTTTGATGAATCTGTGAAGAGCGCCACCGATTCGATTGCTGCTTTTGTATTTAAACAAAATCCTGCTTACGAACCTGGCACTTCAGTACAGCTCGGATCAACCGTTTACATATGGCTTACCGTTGACACCATTAAGCTTGGGCCGTCGACAGCAACTGACTCATTAACAACTGACTCCCTGGTTAATAACTGATTGAATGGATAAAGTCAGGAGCATAATCATCCTTTCCCTTCTTGTTTTCACGATAGATGTAAACGGGCAGGAGGTGATAACAGGGGTTATGAATAATCCATCCCTGGCTGCTCCGGAGAAGGTTGTTAAAAAAACAAGGGTGAAAAGCAGTTCCATACTCTCGCTTCCCTTTTACGACGACTTTTCATATAAACAGTTTGCACCTGCATCAGGACTATGGTCTGACAGGTATGTATTTATAAACAACACTTTTTCAACCGATCAGCGTAATCAGGGGATGGCAACATTTGATGCCCTTGACCAAAACGGGGATCTCTATGCCAGGGCAACAGCAATTCCGTTTGCAGCTGACACACTTACATCATTGCCGATAAACCTGGCATACACGCCAGCTGACAGTCTTTACCTCAGCTTTCTCTATGAACCGGGAGGCATAGCCGATCTGCCTGAAACAAACGACAGCCTTACCCTCGAGTTCTACGCACCGGAAGAAGGAATGTGGCACAGCGTATGGAGAGCTAATGGCGGCGCAAAACAAGGCTTTAAAAGAGCAATGATAGGTATAACTCATTCACGATATCTTAAAAGTGGCTTTAAATTCCGGTTCACAAATTATGCCTCACTCTCGGGGATTGTTTCCGAACCATCAAAAGCAGGCAATGCCGATGAATGGAATCTGGACTGTATTCTGCTTAACAAAGGACGCAACCTGAACGACACCGTGATGGAGGATGTTGCCATGACTCTTCCGTTGCGTTCATTGCTGAATAATTATGAAGCAATGCCATACAACCAGTTTAAAGAAAAAGCTTTCTGGGTAGAGATGGGATCCTGGTTTTACTTTGACTTCATAAATAATGATAACGAAGGAAGGAAGATAGACCGGAGTGTAATTATCAAAGACGTGTACAAAAACAAAACTGCCCAGCTCATAAATTATGGAGCTGCTAACTATTCAGCCGGCACATCATATAATATTAAGGACACACTTCAATATACTTTCCAGCTGGTCTCTTCTGACTCTGCCTTATTCCAGATAAAAAGCTGTCTTGGGACATACAACACCGCCGATTCATTACAAAATGACACTCTTGTCTTTAACCAGGTCTTCAGTAACTATTTCGCCTACGATGACGGATCGAAAGAAGCCGGTTATGGAATCAACGGAGAGGGCTCTGATAACGCCATGGTTGCAATGCGTTACAGATCATATATGGTCGATTCGGTTGCAGGCATAAGCATCTGTTTCAACGACGCATACAACAATGCAAACAGGAAATATTTTTACCCGATGGTATGGTCTGATGACAATGGCAAACCCGGAGAAATACTTGCAACAGGAGATGAGGCCATAGTAAAGACTACCACTGCCCATAACGGGTTTGTCACATACAAGTTCAGCAAATCTGTCCCTGTTTCTGATTACTTCTGGGTGGGATGGAAACAGTTAAGTGAAACGTATCTTAATGCCGGGCTCGACATTAATACTCTTCCCCGGGGCAGACAATACTACTGGATAAACGGTAACTGGAATGAGTCTTCAGCACCAGGAACGATACTTTTAAGAGCTGTAATGGGAAGCGTTGGAACAACAACATCAACAGGCGACAACCCTGTCACAAACAGGGAGCGGTTCTCCATTTACCCGAATCCTTCCACAGATCAGATTACCCTTTCCACCCCTGATGGCGATACTGAGAACTACAGGCTTACCATATACAACCTTGCAGGATCGATAGTTTTATTATCCGATAATATTACCGGTGTCGACATAAGCAGTCTCACGCCAGGTTGTTACTTTGTCATAGTAAAGACCACCGGGAACAAGAGTGTTGCGACACTAAAGTTCATTAAAGCAAACTAAGCATGGTTGAAGAGGAGGATAAGGAGTCGCTGGAACAGGGACAGGAGCAGGAGCTTTTTGAGCATTTTCGTTTTGTTGTTGATCCCCGTCAGGGGCTCCTGAGAATCGACAAGTTTCTCTCATCGCGACTTGAGAATACCTCACGTACAAGGATACAGGCCGCAGCAAACGCCGGTAATATTCTTGTCAATGATTTATCTGTAAAGCCAAACTACAGGGTTAAACCTGCCGATGTCATTCAGATAGTTCTTCCTAATCCTCCAAGGGAGATAGAGCTTATCCCGCAGGACATCCCATTAGAGATAGTATACGAAGACCAGGATGTTATTGTTGTAAACAAGAGGGCCGGTATGGTTGTGCACCCCGCCTATGGCAATTATACGGGGACACTCGTAAACGCGTTGATGTACCATTTCAAGGACCTCCCCCTGTTTCAGACCGGGGAGTTAAGGCCCGGGCTTGTTCACAGGATTGACAAGAACACGTCGGGTCTTCTTGTCATTGCCAAGAACGAGTTTGCAATGAACAGGCTGGCACAGCAGTTTTTTAACCGTACCACCGGCAGGCGTTATATTGCGCTGGTATGGGGAGCTCCTGACCCTGAAGAGGGGACTGTTACTGGACATGTCGGGCGTAATATCAGGGACAGGAAGATAATGCAGGTTTTTCCTGACGGCAGCCAGGGGAAGCATGCCGTGACACATTATAAAATACTCGAAAAATTCAGTTATGTCTCTCTTATTGAATGCAGGCTTGAGACAGGACGTACTCACCAGATACGTGTTCATATGAGTTACATAGGTCATCCGCTTTTCAATGATGAAGAATACGGAGGAGACAGGATATTAAAAGGTACTACCTTCACCAAATACCAGCAGTTTGTCCGTAACTGTTTTGAGATACTTCCTCGTCAGGCGTTGCATGCCAAGTCACTTGCTTTTGATCACCCTGTGACAGGTGAGCGCATGAGTTTTGATTCCGAGTTACCGGAAGACATGCAGCAGGCCATAGAAAAATGGAGGGCCTACATCTCAGGAAGAGAGTAAGCCCCGTATATTTTTATCGTAACAATCTATCGTTTACCAGCTGCCTCCGGCGCCGCCGCCACCGAATCCACCTCCGCCAAAACCGCCAAAGCCTCCGCCACCTCCGGAGAATCCTCCGCCACCGGAGAAACCGCCCCAGCTACTGCCGGAAGAGCCGCCTGATCCCATCATCATCCACCATGGTATGCTGCTTGCTCCCCTGTGACCTATGTTACGGTTATTGTTTTTAGACAGACCGCTGATTATTATGATCAGAATAATGATTATAATAACTGTTGCCGAACCAATGCCCTTTGAAGTGTTGTGCTTCTTACCTGCATACTGTGCAGCAGTAAACTCTTTTGACGCCAGGGCCATCAGAACATCTGTTGCCGCATTGATACCGCCGTAATAATCATTCTCCTTAAAATGAGGTATCATTTCGCGTTCAATGATATCCTTGCATATCAGGTCAGGTATTACCCCTTCCAACCCGTAACCGGGTTCGATAAACACCTGCCCGTTTGAACTCCCGGTCCTGGGTTTTACCAGTACAATCACTCCGTTATCCTTCCCTTCCTGCCCTGCTCTCCAGTTGGTGGCAAGGATATGAGCATATTCCATCTTGTCGTAGCCGTTAAGGTCAGGCACAATAACAACAACAATCTGAGTTGATGTCGAGTCGTCAAAAGCAACAAGCTTTGACTCAAGGCTCTGAACATCGCCGGCAGATAAAACGGAAGCATAGTCATTTACCAGTCTGTCAGGCTTTTTAAGTGTACGCGGATCCTGGGCCTTTGAGAGGAAACATCCGGGGAAAAATAAAAGCGTAATAAAAATTATAAGACCTTTTTTCATAATATCTCCCCTGTTTCTGTATTGTCAAAAGATATAGTATCCGGCAACTCATTCACATCGGCTGAAGTATAAGGGAAATGCTCTTTAAGCTGGTTGCCTGCCATGATTATCCCTTCGGAAAGCCCCTCAGTAAACAGGCCATCCCTGAATCGTTTTTCCATATGATCACGTACTTCATCCCAGAAGCCTGCAGGAACAACACTGTTGATCCCTGAATCGCCTATTATGGCAAACTTACGGTCTCCGACGGCAAGATAAAAAAGAACCCCGTTGTGCTCAGCAGTCTTTGACATGCCAAGTTTATTGAAGAGCCATGCAGAACGGTCAAGTACATCTCCCTTGCAGGTGGTTTCAATATGTACCCGTATCTCTCCCGAAGTGGCTTTTTCAGCCTCTTCTATGGCATTCACAATCGACTCCTGCTGTAAGGGAGTAAAAAAAGCTGATGCTTTCATCGTGTTTAAAATTGTACCTGAGGTGCCTTATCGGTGCCTTCGGCTGCTTTAAAGTAAGGTTTCTCCCTGAAGCTGGTAAAACCAGCAATAATATTCATAGGGAAACTCTTGATATATGTGTTATATGTCCTTGCGGATTCGTTAAAATTATTCCTTGCTACAGCAATTCTGTTCTCAGTTCCTTCAAGCTCAACCTGCAGATCGCGGTAGTTTTGGGTTGCTTTCAGTTCAGGGTATCGTTCAACAACAACCATTAAACGGCTCAATGTCTGGCTTATCTCACCCTGTGCTGCCTGAAATTTATCAAGTGCTGCCTGATCAAGATTTTTCGGATCAATGGTAATACCTGTTGCCTTGGCCCTGGCTTCTATAACTTTTGTAAGTGTCTCCTGTTCAAAGTTTGCAGCCCCTTTAACTGTGTTTACAAAATTCGGAATAAGGTCGGCCCTTCTCTGGTATTGAGTCTCTACGTTGCTCCATTCCTTGGATACAGCTTCGCTCATGGTTACCATTTTGTTATAAGCACGGGTGACATAACCAAAAATAATAAAGAACACTATAGCAAGAATTGCAGCTATAATCAGTCCAATAACGCATCCTCTTTTCATTTTTTTAAGGTTTAGTTTTGTTCAAATTTACAAAAAATCAGCAGACTACAATTTTCCGATCAGTCTGCTCTTTTTGGAACTAAAGACTGGAATCTTTATATAATGCTGCATTTCACCGTTAATTCAAATAGTATTATTTTTGAATCAAATATCTTTAAAATGAAAACTATTGCAATTGTAGCGGGTGGAGACTCATCGGAATATCAAATATCAATTAAAAGTGCACAGGGCGTTGCCGAGGCACTGAATGGTAAATTTGAGACGTATATTATTGTTATCAGGGGCAGTGAATGGTATTGGGAAGATAGTAAAGGTAGAGCAATAGCCATTGACAAGAACGATTTTACCCTTAAGACTGATGAGGCCCGAATCAGGTTTGATGCTGTCTTTGTAGCAATACATGGCACCCCGGGGGAAAACGGCCTTTTACAGGGTTACTTTGATATGACAGGCATACCCTATACCAGCTGCGGAACATTCTCATCAGCTCTCACATTCAATAAACAGGCTACAAAAAGCTACCTGAAGGAGTTTGGCATTCCCATGACAGATGGTATTCTTATCCGCAGGGGTGAGAAGATTGATCCGGACAAAATTGTAAAACAGCTGGGTCTGCCGTGTTTTGTTAAGCCAAACGCAAGCGGATCAAGCTTCGGTGTGACAAAGGTTAAAGAGGCTGATAAGATAGCTGTTGCTGTTGAGGAAGCATTTAAAGAAGGCGATGAAGTACTGATAGAGGCTTTCATGGCCGGTGTTGAGACTGCCTGTGGTGTGATGAAGACCAGGGCCAGGAAGATTGTCTTCCCTGTTACGGAGATAGTACCAAAGAACGAGTTTTTTGATTACCAGGCAAAGTATACCGATGGTTTCTCAGAAGAGATCACCCCTGCACGTTTGCCGGAAGAGACCACCGAAAGAATCCAGGAGCTCTCCTCACAGGTATATGATCTTCTCTCCTGCAGGGGTATTGTTCGGGTTGATTTTATTGTGACAAAGCACGGCCCGCAGTTCCTGGAGATCAACACTGTTCCGGGGATGACCAAAGAGAGCATTATTCCGCGTCAGGCGGCCGCTGCCGGCATATCGCTCACCGACCTTTATACAATGGCTCTGGAAAATATCCTTTGATAAAACATTCGTAGAGAAGCAATGCCTTGCGTCTCTACATTATTCCGATAAAAATTATTAATAAAAAAAAGGGGCACGATGTACGCGCCCCTTTATATATTTATTTATCCTCACCGAATGTAAACGACTCCATCCTGTAGGCATCCACCGGTGCACAGGTACATACGAGATTACGGTCGCCGTAGCCGTTATCAATCCTGCCTACGGTAGGCCAGAACTTGTTTTCCACAACCCATGGACGCGGGTAGGCAGCCTTCTCCCTCGGATAACTGTGATTCCAACTGTCAGAGATGACAGCCATGGCTGTATGAGGTGAGTTCTTAAGGACATTGTCTTCCCTGTCGGCTTTGCCCTCACGTATCTCCTGTATCTCTTCCCAGATCGTCTTCATGGCGTCAATAAACCTGTCGAGCTCAGCTTTTGGCTCCGATTCGGTAGGTTCAACCATCAGCGTACCATGTACCGGGAAGGAGAGTGTTGGTGCGTGGAAGCCGTAGTCCATCAGCCTCTTTGCAATGTCTGATTCATCAACACCTGTGTCTTTGAATCCACGGCAGTCAAGAATCATCTCATGTGCACACCGGCCCTTTGTCCCGGTATAGAGTATATTAAAGTACCTGCCAAGAGCAGAGGATATATAGTTGGCATTGAAAATAGCCATTTTTGTTGCCATCGTCAGGCCCTCGGCGCCCATCATCATAACATAAGCGTGTGATATTGTAAGAGCCTGAGCACTTCCGTATGGTGCTGCAGCCACAGCCGTGATTCCGTGTGTGCCGCCTGTTTTAACAATTGGGTGTGATGGCAGAAACTCAGAGAGGTGTGAGGCTGTGCATATGGGTCCCACACCCGGTCCGCCGCCACCGTGAGGTATAGCAAATGTCTTGTGAAGGTTAAGGTGGCATACGTCAGCACCTATGCGTCCCGGGCTGGTGAGCCCAACCTGGGCATTCATATTGGCACCATCCATGTAAACCTGGCCACCGTTCTCATGAACTATCTTCACCATCTCAATTATTGCCTCTTCAAATACGCCGTGTGTCGACGGATAGGTTATCATTGCCGCAGCAAGATTATCCTTATTCTCCATAGCTTTCCTGCGGAGGTCCTCAACGCTGATGTTTCCTTTTTCGTCGCAGTCAACAACAACAACCTTCATCCCGGCCATTGCCGAGCTTGCAGGGTTGGTTCCGTGAGCTGAAGCAGGAATGAGTGTTACATTGCGGTGACCCTCTCCCCTGCTGATATGATATTGTCTTATCACCATCAGTCCGGCATATTCACCTGCAGCACCTGAGTTTGGCTGGAATGAGACAGCATCGAAGCCTGTGATCTCTTTCAGCACTTCACCCAGTTCCATCATCAGCTGTGCATAGCCCTCAGCCTGGTCTGCAGGGGCAAATGGATGTACTGATCCGAATTCAGGCCAGCTCATTGCAAACATTGAGGTAGCCGGGTTAAGCTTCATGGTGCAGGATCCAAGAGGTATCATGCCGTTGGCAAGAGAAAAGTCTTTTCGTTCCAGCATTTTTATATACCTCATCATGTCAGTCTCGCTGTGATAGCTGTTATAAGCTTTTTCCTGCAGAAAAGCTGACTTACGGAGGAACTTATCATCAATACACAGGCAGTCGCACAGTTCATTAATGCGCTCAGCCTTCTTCCCTATTGCCACTGCAAAGATGCCGGCAAGGGTATTAATCTCTTCAAGTGTTGTCACCTCATCGGTAGAGACACTTACATAACCTTCTTTAGGGAACCAAAGATTTATCTCTTTTGCCATTGCAAGATTGCGGAGTGTCTCAGCTGTAACATTTGCCGGCAGAGATACTCTTACTGTATCGAAGAACTGATCGTGGCTAACAGTGTAGCCCAGTGCTTTTACAGCCTTTGCAAAGGTGCATGCAGTTGAATAAACGTGTTTTGCTATCTGTCTGAGTCCTTCGGGACCGTGATACTGGGCATACATCCCTGACATGGTCGCCAGGAGCGCCTGTGCCGTACAAATGTTTGATGTTGCCTTCTCACGTTTAATATGCTGTTCACGTGTCTGGAGGGCCATCCTCAGCGCCTGTTTACCCTGTGCATCAATCGATACTCCGATGATACGTCCCGGCATGCTGCGTTTGAGTTCATCCCTGGTGGCGAAGTAACCTGCATGAGGGCCTCCGTAACTCATAGGAAGTCCGAAGCGCTGGTTAGAGCCAAAAACTATATCAGCACCCCACTCACCCGGAGGAGTGAGAAGGGCAAGGCTCAGGAGATCAGCAGCCACACCTACCAGTGAGCCTGCGGCGTGCGCTTTTTCAACCATGGCACTATAATCATGTATTGCACCACACCTTGCAGGGTATTGTACCATTGCACCGAAGGTCAGCCCGGAGAATTCAAACTCCTCATAACTGCCAAAGACCAGCTCAATACCAAGTGGTGCAGCACGTGTGATGAGTACTTCTCTTGTCTGTTCAAAGAGGCTTTTATCAACAAGGAACTTGTTTGCGCCAGCTTTAACGGCAGCCCTTGAACGTGCATTAAACATCATTATCATGGCTTCGGCACCTGCGGTTGCCTCATCAAGCAGAGATGCGTTGGCGATCTCCATACCTGTCATGCTCATGATCATGGTCTGATAGTTAAGCAGAGCTTCAAGCCTTCCCTGTGATATCTCAGCCTGGTATGGAGTATAAGATGTGTACCATGCAGGATTTTCAAGGACATTCCTTGTGATTACCGACAACGGTGCAACACCATAATAACCCTGTCCGATAAATGATCTGAAGAGTTTATTCTTCTTCCCTATGGAACGAAGGTGATTCAGGTACTCGTATTCGCTTGTCATAGCTGGCAAGCTGAGAGGCTTATTAAGCATTATGCTTTCAGGAACTGTCTCGCCGATCAACTGGTTGAGAGAGTCTACGCCGATAGTCTTACACATCTCCTTAACTTCTTCATCGTTTGGGCCAATGTGTCTTTTAACAAATTGATATGAAGCCATATATCTTAAGTGTTATAATTTACCTGTAGAAAACTGCGGCGAAAATAACAATAACAGACAAAGAAAAAAACCACCTATGTCATGATTCAGTTAAAAAACGGATTTGTCTTTTTCTCATGACCGATGGTTGTCTCCGGTCCGTGTCCCGGATAAACAACCGTTTCATCCGGCAGAGTAAACAAACGCGTGGTGATGCTTTTTACAAGAGTCTCAAAATCACCGCCCCCAAGATCTGTACGACCTATACTTCCTGCAAACAAAGCATCGCCAGTGAATACGGCACACGCAGAAGGGAAATAAAATGCCACACTGCCTGCGGTATGCCCCGGGACTGAAATCACTTCACATTCCATATTGCCAAGAGTTATCAGGTCGCCGTCTTTCAGAGGTTCGCCCGTCTCAGGAGGCATATCCATTGACAGACCAAATATCAAGGCATGTGCCGGAGCAGATTTCAGGTTATCTATATCCAGTTCATCGGCACGGCTCTTTAAGCCATACCTCCGATTCATAAATCCATTCCCGAAAACATGATCAAGATGGCAGTGTGTATTCAAAAGCAGTGCGGGTTTCAGGTCGTGCGATTTAAGAAAAATCTCAAATCGTTGCTCTTCATTACTATCATAGCATCCACAGTCTATAATGATACAGTCTCTCCCATTCCCCTTCAGGATATATGTGTTTACCTGTATCGGAGAGAATACCTGCCTGTAAATTTTCATGTTATACTATTTGCCGTTATTATTTGAAATGCCGTGTAACATCGGTACGAAGACAAAATTGCCATGGGTTGTCTTTTCATATTCAGTCTCCCCCTTCCTAACATAAAGCATCATTGTCTGTGATTTCGGATCGCCTACCGGGGCAACAAGCCTGCCTCCGATCTTAAGCTGACTCAACAGTGCTTCCGGAATCTCATCAGCTGCAGCAGTAACAACTATTCCGTCATACGGCCCATATTGTGGTTTACCCTCATAACCGTCGCCCAGGAAGAAGTGACATTTATACCCCAGAGAAGTAAGCAGAGCCTGTGATTTCTGGAAAAGTTCACGTTGTCGTTCTATAGTATAAACCTTTACTCCCATCTCCATCAGCACAGCTGCCTGGTAGCCTGACCCGGTACCAATTTCAAGAACTCTGGACCGTTTGCCTGCTTTTAACAGTGAAGTCTGCACAGCTACTGTATATGGCTGGGAGATTGTCTGGTTTGCAGCTATAGGGAAGGCTTTATCCTGGTAGGCGTGATTAAGAAACGCCGGATCCATAAAAAGATGACGTGGCACCCTGTTCATTGCTTCAAGCACAGCCTCATCGGTTATACCCTTCCCCTTCAGTTCGGCTATCAGCTTCAGTCTCTTGCCTTTTGCCTCAAATGACTCTTCAATCATCAAAAATTATTTGTAGACAAAAATAACAAAATAGTCCAACCATTGCACCAATCGGTACTAGGGTGGTAACTTTAAAATAATAACTTTGTACTGTGTCAAAGGCTTTATTTTAATGAAAATCAGGAAAAAGATTTCTCTTTCGTACTTTATCTGCGACTTTGCAGGCTCATCAGTTGCCTGGGGTTTGTTTTATTTTTTCCGTAAATATTTTATTGAGCACAGGATTTACGGTGATTCATTCACAGCAGAAATTGGGAATAAGTTCTACTGGGGGATAATTCTGATGCCCTTTTTCTGGACATCACTTTATGCCATAAGCGGATTTTATGCTGATCCATTAAGGAGATCGAGAATACATGAGTTCGGAAAATCAATGCTCATTACCCTTTTTGGAGCAACAATGATTTTCTTTTCACTTATACTTAATGATGCAATTAACGACTACAGGAACTATTACATATCATTTCTGGCTCTCTATGGACTTCAATTCACCATTACATGGGTAATGCGATTTATTATTACCTCCGCAATCACCAGCAGGATACATCGGGGGATAATTGGCTTCAACACGCTGATAGTAGGCAGTAATGGCAAGGCTATTGAGATATGCAGGAGCATTAAGTCAGAGAAAAAGTCATCCGGGTTTCTTCTTACCGGTTATGTTAGTGCCACTGGCAGTAATAACCCGGAGGTGAGTAATATTTTACCATACCTGGGTAAAATGGAAGATCTGGAAAAGGTTGTCACAGACTACAATATTGAGGAGGTGATTATTGCCGTTGAGGGTGTTGAGTATGATCTGGTTAACGACATTGTCAACAGGTTATGTCACCGCAATGTTATAATAAAGGCAGCCCCGTCAATGTATGATATTGTGTCCGGGAAAATTGAAACTGCTTCTATTTATGCCACGCCCCTGATAAGGGTATCCAGACGTATTATGCCTCACTGGGAGTTTTCAATAAAACAGATCGCCGATTATTTTCTCTCTCTGCTGGCGCTGGTGCTTCTCTCTCCGTTGATGCTTATTCTGATCATTGCGATCTGGATTGAAGACCGGGGGCCTGTTTTGTTCAGGCAGGAGAGGGTCGGACGTTATGGAAGACCTTTCAAAATTTACAAGTTCAGATCCATGTCTGTTGATGCCGAGAATGATGGGCCGATGCTTGCCTCAGAAGGAGACAACAGGGTAACCACTGTCGGAAGGTTTATGAGGAAACACAGGCTTGACGAGATACCCAATTTTTATAATGTGCTAAAGGGAGATATGTCGCTGGTGGGCCCCAGGCCGGAGCGTAAATACTACATAGATCAGATCATTGAACGTGCACCATATTATAACCGGGTACTCACAATAAAACCCGGCATCACCTGCTGGGGTCAGGTAAAGCTGGGTTATGCCACAGATGTTGATCAGATGCTGTTAAGGCTTGAATATGACCTTGCATACCTTGAAAACATCTCTGTTTACCTTGATGTCAAGATACTCTTTTATACCCTGGGTACTATTGTAAGAGGTAAGGGGCTTTAAAAGCCCTCTGTTTCTGACATCCCTAAAGCTTAAAGTGAGTTATAGTACTCCACAATCTTAACCAGATCGTCAGGTTTTGTTCCTGTCTTGTTCGTATTTATGAACTCGCTTATTTTGTTCTTTTTGTCTGCCAGTACTTCCAGAATATCTTTTTTATTCTTGATCAGCACAGCACTGCCGTCATTCAGTTTCATATAATAGCTGTCTCCTACAGGTACAAAGGTAGCAGGCACAGCCGGCTGATATGGTTTTTCAGGTTCAGCAGCTTTTAAAACCACTCTTTTCTTTATCAGAAGTTTGCACTTGCCGTCAGTTTTTACGACAAACCAGAAATCTGACTTATTTCCCTTTTTCTGAACGGGGCTGTAAATAAAACACAGAGTGTCAATTTTCAGTGTAGCTACTTTTTCAGGTTGAGAAATGCCAAAGATGTTTCCTTTGATTTTAATATGCATCTGGTCGGCATAAGCGTCATATCTCATATCCAGATCGCAAGACTCGCCAGATTTCAATGTGAATTTACCGGTATGGAAATCAGGGAACAGGTATGGGCTGCCATTAGTGTTTGCATAGGTCATGTCAGCCCTTCCGGCGAGGGCTTCATGAGAATTCAGCTCCATTATCATCTGATCCAGTCCGCGTATTGGCATAAGCTTTTCCTGGGAGAATGAGGGGGATACAATCAGGCATTGCATGCAGAAAAGCGAAAGGAAAAATTTTATTCTTTTCATGTTCTGATTTTTTTTAAAAGATGATAAGGCTGCCCACAGGGGGCAGCCTTATATCTATTGTTTAAAGCTTTATAAGCTTATTTTTTTGGTGGCAATACTGGCAGGTATGGAGAATCAACTTTATCCCAGAAAAGCTGGATGTCAGTCTCGTCTCCGCCCATAGCTGTAACAGCAGCATCGTAATTAGCCTTATTCATCTTGTTTTCATTATACGGATAAGGCATTCTTAAAGGAATATCTGCATAAGTCATGCTCTGAGGAGGGTTAAATTTAGGATAATCCAGCCTTCTCCATTCAGCCCATGCTTCTTCACCTCTGTCAAACAGGCCGAGCCATTTCTGCATACCGATCTTCTGTTTGTAATCGCCGGTGGCTGTAGTATAGGCAACCAGTGGCTGAGCAAGATATGTGGCAGCATCAGCATCAGATACACCCCAATACTTCATACTACCAAGAACAGCAGCGTTGTAGTGGGTCTCTGCATCAGCAGGTACCAACCCGCCAAGTCCTCTTTCACATGCCTCAGCAAGAAGGAATTCAACCTCAACCTTATCTGAAAGTATTACAGGATAAGTCGGATCGATCCTGATAGCGTCAGCAAAATGAGAGTATTTACTGTAGCTTGCAGCAGCCTTTAATCCGTAAGGCTCACCTTTATAGATCAGTGTGTCTATGTCAAGGTCTTCATCAACATAATGATAAAGTGTAAACCATTTGGCACGGCGTGGATCCTTAAGGGTGTTCATGAAGTCAACCAGTGTAACTGTCGGGCAAAAGTCCTTACGTGCATTGATTACAAACTCAGTATAGTATGAGTTTACATAAGGTGATACGCCTGTATAAGTAAGGATTGCGCTATAAGACTGATCAGTATAGACGCCTGTTGCAAGAGCTTCTGTAACTATCTTATTTGGATTTGCAGCAGGAACATCAGCAAGTCTCAGTCCCATTCTCAGTTTCAATGATGCAGCGAATTCTTTCCAGTAAGTCATTTTTGGCACATCGGATACCGTTGATTTCTTGGTTGAATACAGAACATCATTGGCGAACCCGTCATAATCCTCATTAATACTGGCTATAGCAGCATCGAGGCGTGAAAGAAGGTCCATATAGATGGTATAAGCATCATCATATTTTGGACGGCTGTTTTCAGCTCCCATAAGAGCCTCAGTATAAGGAACATTACCGAAGGCGTCAACCAGTATCTGGTATGCATAGACATTGAGAATCTCAATACATGCCAGTTTGTTTGCCTTGACAGCTGCGGTTTCTTCATCAACTACCGGGCTTGCTGTAATCTGACCATGAGCATCCTTAAGATTCATAAGTACACGTTCGTAAAGACGTATAAAGAATGCATCAGGTATCTGTCTGTCAGAGAAGTTATAACGGCTCTCTGTAGGATAGGTCGTTTCAGACTGGAACTGAGCCAGAAGTCGTGTCGTATTTATGTTGACGTTGATACTTCCAACCTGGTTAACAAGCTCTATTTCTGAATATGTAAAGAGAGCTTCAGGGTCTACTGTTAATGAATACTTTGGGTCAACATTATCAGGTAATTCGCAGGAAGTTACAAACAAGGCCAACGCGATAAATAAGAAATAAATTATCTTTTTCATATCTATTAGCTTTTAAATTAGAATGTGAGAGATACGTTGAAACCATAGGTTCTTGTTGATGGATAAGCTCCATCAGCAATACCCTGAATATTTCCTGCACTCAGGCTGGCTTCAGGATCGTAGTAAGGCATGTTCTTATGGATTATCCAGAGGTTTCTACCTACTATTGATATATTGGCTCTTGATAAAGGAGTCTTGGAAAGGATTTTTGCCGGGATATTGTATCCGAATGATATTTCACGAAGTTTAACATAAGAAGCATCATAAACGGAGTTCTTTGTCGGGCAATAGTCATAATTCCAGCCGCTATCCCAGTCACCGCCCCAAATATATGTTGTATTTGGTGTGCCGTCTTCATAAACAGTATTCGGATAAAGCATACCTCCACCTTCTTCAACGGGGTCACGTTTTGGGTTACCTTTCTGGTTCAGACCTGCGGTTTCCTTAAAGAGACCGGTCGCCTGGCCATATTTCATATCCACTGAGTAGAGGTCACCACCCTGTGAGATATCAACAAGAGCTGACAATACAAAGCCTTTGTATGAGAATACGGATGTGATACCAGCGTTCCAGTCAGGCAGTGTTTTACCTATAATAGCATCTGAGGCATCTGAATAGAGATAATATCCGTCAGCATCAACGGTTCTTTTACCCTTGGTATATACAAAGTCATTACCACGGAGCATTCCGTAAGGTTTCCCTTTAACAATGTTTGTACTTACGTCCCATGCGGAGCTCAACACAATATTGTCAACGCCTTCATACAGGCTTATAACAGTACTGTTATTTTTGAACCAGTTAGCAGTTATATCCCATGAGAAGTCTTTTGTACTGATAATGTTTGCATTCAGGGCAAGTTCAAAACCGACGTTCTTAATTTCACCTGAGTTAACATAACGAGCATCAAAACCTGATGCCGGGCTTATGCTTACAGGCATGATCTGGTCTACTGAATTTGTCTGATAAACCGAGAAGTCAAATCCGAACTTGTTGTCAAGGAATTTAGCCTCAATACCGGCTTCATAACTCTTTGTCTCTTCAGGTTTCAGATCTGGGTTCATGATTGTACGGCCTTTTCTGAAAACGCCCAATGTGTTCCAGTTGGCTTCCTGAATATAGGTATTATTGAGACTATATGGTGGAGCATCATTACCCACCTGTGCATAGTTGAGTCTCAGTTTAAGTAAAGATAAAACCTTGGAGCCCTGGAAAGCAGGCAGCTGTGAAACGATGAAACTTGTTGAAACTGAAGGATAGAAATAACTCTTTGTCAGAGTTGAAGAGTTGTCATTTCTTGCGGTTGCATCAACATAAAACATGCTCTTGTAACCAAAAGATACCTGTCCGTAAAGACTGTTTACGCCGGAAAGAAGTTCATGTTCTTCTGGCTGAACCGGTGAGTTTGAATTGTATACGTTATACAACCATGGAACCTGCAAACCGCCAACAGTGGTAACATAAGTTGAGCTGACATCCTGTCTGCGGATATTTCCGCCAAGAAGACCGGTAATGGAGATGTCACCAAAGCTCTTGTTGAATCTTGCCATTACGTCAACGTTTGTTTCACGGAAATTCCTGAGATATTTTTGATACTGAGAAACCTGGTTGCTACCTTTTGCAACGCGTTCTTCCTGCATCTCACCATAGAAGTCAGTTGAAATGCGTCCCTCAAGCTGTACCCACGAAGTTAACTGGTATTTCATGGATGCAAATCCATATACCCTGTTCCTGCTGTCGTTCTCATAATTCATCCTACGTGTCCAGTAGATGTTGTTATGAAAAATCGGGGTAAGGTTAGCAAAATCATAATAACCGTAGTTCCATGTTCTCTGACGACCGTCAGGGGTAATGACATACTTCTTAAGGTCGGAGATATCTACGTTTGTCTGGAACCACTGGCCTAATGACTGCATCGGGTTGCCCGGATCGTATCCTGTTCCGTAACGACCTGTTGTTTCGTCGTGGATAAAAGTAATGTTGGATTCGGTTGTAAGCTTCTTTGTAAACTTATGAGAAGCGTTAAGGTTAAGGATATACTTTTTAATACTACTGTTAGGCATGATACCTTTCTCATTCTGATGGGTCATAGAAAGCCTGAATGTTCCGCTTTCGTTACCACCATCAAAGGCAAGGTTGTAGTTCTGTTTAACGCCTGTTTCAAAGAAGTCGCTAAGGTCATGTTTACCTGCAACCCATGGAACTTTCCTGAGATAGTTCTTTTCGTCTGTAGGTTCAAGTCCTACCCAGTCAATTACCATAAGGCTCGGGTCAAATTTTGCACCCCATGAAGCATCTTCAGATGTCGGAACGATAAGGTCACTAATTCCGTCGCCGGTAAGGTCAGCATAGTTGAAAAAGCCTGTCGGGTCTTCATAATATGCACCATAACCGCCTCCGTATTCTTTTTGAATCTCAGGAAGGGTTTTCTTGTCAATCTTGCTGAAAGTAACGCCGGCATTAAGAGTTACACCAACGCCTTTCTTAGCTGTACCCTTTTTTGTTGTTATCATGATCACACCGTTAGCAGCGCGTGATCCATAAAGAGCAGCTGCAGCAGCACCCTTAAGAACTGACATTGACTCAATATCGTCAGGGTTTATATCCATAGCAGCATTTCCATAGTCATATCCGCCACCACCATCAGTCTGTGTGGCAGTATTGGTAATACTGTTATCTATTGGAATTCCGTCAACAACAAACAAAGCCTGGTTATTATTCAAAAATGATTTGTAACCTCTAACAAGGACGTTAGCAGATCCACCCATGGTGTTTGCCTGCTTGATCTGAACACCGGAAATCTTACCTGAGAGTGAGTTTACAAAGTTAGATTCCCTTGTTTTACTTACATTATCGCCACTGACTTCCTGGACCGCATAACCCAGAGATTTTTTGTCACGGGAAATACCCAGTGCAGTAACAACTACTTCCTCAAGTCCCTTCGTCTCCATAGCCATGGTGACGTTGATTGTAGTCCTGCCATTAATAGTCTCGGTAACAGCAGTCATACCTACAAAATTGAAGGTAAGCTCTGTTGCATTGGCAGGAGCATTGATGGAGTACTTTCCATCGTTATCGGTCAGAGTACCGATAGTTGTGCCTTTTACTGTTACAGCAACGCTGGGAATTGGAAGCCCATCGTCGGATGAAGTAACAGTACCTTTAATTGTAACAGTCTGCGCCATCAAAGCTGAAAAGCCCGAAAACACAAACAGTACAAGTAGCAGTTTAAGTCTGTTCATAGATTAGAGTTTTAGTTTAACAAAAAATAAAAAGGTAAGAGAACTAGTATATAAACTAATTTTATTACTTCCGGTTTTGTTTGTCTCCAGAACTATTGAAAAATTATAACCCCATCGCCTCAGTTCTAATGCATCCAATTTAAACAATTTCATTCAAATAACATCTTTAAGGCGGGAAAAATGAATAATTATTCGCAATTATTTACTCCCCCAATATTTCTGAAAACACGAAATAAAATTAACCTTTTATTTAAAAAAAAGGGTTATGCTTTATAAAAGTAATTACACTTCCAAAATTAACCTTTGTTATTCTTTAAATAGGCTGGTTCAACTTAATCCCAATAAAATCGAATGCAAAAATAGTATTTTATTAACTTTTTCTTTGTCTTTAATGTATTTTTTTTACTTTTCACCGACATTAACCATGTTTTTATAGGGGGTATTGATGTTTTTTTCAATAATATACACATTTCACCCTCACCAGGATAGTGTAAAAAAAAATTTAAAAAGTTTAAAATTTGTTAATTCAAAATTATAAACGACCTGCTTCAATTTCACAGATGATCTGCTCAATAAGGTAATCTTCACCTTCAGGATCGTATTTGCTTTTGAGGTTGGTGCTGAAGATTCTGGCAATTCCCTGCCAGAACTTTGCCGAGAAGTCGCCCCTGTATTCGGAGATAAGGTTATACGAAGTTGATTGTGTCTCTCTGTCTATAAGTTTTATAAGTATCCGCGCCTGGTTAAGGGAAAATTTACTGAGGTCTCCCTCGTATTTTTTAAAGATATCCTTCTCATATTTTCGAAGGAATTCTTTTCTCTCCCTGTCATTTGGCATTTCACCAAGAAGCTGGTTCACCCTTATCATCTCGCTGCGAACAATCAGTGCATAAGGATAAGCCTTTTTAACATTATATACCAGCCTGAGGTATTTATGATAGTTAAACCTGTTTTTCCGGGTTGGATGAGCATAAACTCTTACTTCGTGCATTTCCACCTGCGGGTAGGTCTGACCATCATAAGTGGCTGTCTTAAGAACAAAGTATTTGTCGCGGGTTGTATCTCCTGCAGGTACAATCTCCTGTGCCTTCAGTGAAAGAAAACAGGATACAAGGAATAGTATGATAAATCCCCTTTTCATAACCAGATTCAAAATTAATACATTGGCACTAAAACCGTACCACAAATTAAAAAATAGCTTCATCAATCCG
>Ga0116171_10002035_pt1 | contig 19579 bp, 13 predicted proteins | sample AD_JPNHW2_MetaG_FD_89798 | JGI IMG/M metagenome (GOLD analysis project Ga0116171, IMG submission 89798) | Active sludge microbial communities of municipal wastewater-treating anaerobic digesters from Japan - AD_JPNHW2_MetaG | ecosystem: Engineered > Bioreactor > Anaerobic > Digestate | place... | reverse complement strand
GGCCAGAGAGTTTGAGCTCATCCTGAGGCTCTACAAGTTTGACAAGATCGTGCTGGGACATCACAAGAACGACCAGGCAGAGACAGTGCTGATGAATCTCATCAGAGGTGCCGGGATCAACGGTATGAGCGGGATCAAACCCATCAGCGGTGACTATCTTCATCCGCTTCTGAGCTTTACCCACGCGGAGCTTTGCGATCTGCTCAAAGAAGAGGGGATCACCTGGGCAGAAGACTCAAGTAATGAAGATAACAGCTTCAGGCGCAACTATCTGCGCAATTCACTCATCCCTCAGATCCGCGAAGAACTCAATCCCAATCTGATCGAAAAGCTCTCTCGACAAGCAATGATAAATTATCAGGCGGAGCAGATCCTCAGGGAAGCCGCCGTCAGACAGCTCAAAAAAGCTACTATTGATCAGGGACAGGGCTGGTGGATACTCGATCTGAGCCTGCTAACCAAGCTGAGGGAGATCGAGCAGTACTACGTCCTGAAAAAGGTCGTCACTGCCCTGAGCGGAACGGATCGGGACTTCTTCTGGCATAGCTTTGAGGAGATCCTGGGGCTATATTCCGGGGGTGGATCGAAATTCACGACACTCCAGCATGGCATCACTGTCAGGAAGGTGTATCAGGAGCTTCATTTCAGCAACGTAATTACCACAAAAGAAGTCGTTCAGGAACCTCTTGTTCTGGATGAAGACCGCAACCGCGCAGTTTTCCTGAACTACCGTTTTTCCTTCAAGTACCTGAAGGTCGTGCCCAAGAACCTCTTCGAGAATCCCAATATCATCTATCTCGACGCGGACAAGATCGAATTCCCCATCACGATCCGCACCAGAACCAGCGGAGACAGATTCATCCCCAGAGGCATGAAGGATCTGAAGAAGCTCAAGGACTTTTTTATTGACGAAAAAGTTCCCAAATTTGAAAGGGATAATATCGCCGTATTTGCGGATGGCAGAAAGATAATTTGGATCGCGGGCTACCGCGCCGATCAACGTGTATGTCCGGATGAAAAGTCCGTCAGATACCTGCAGATAACCGCGGAATCGCTTCATGAAAAGCCCAAACGCGCGGCAAACCGAACCAGAAAACAAGGAGAAGATAATGAACTCAATGAATTGTGATATCTCAGCAGTCTTATTTGACGAGTATAAAATACAAGCCAGGATCAAGGAGATCGGGGGTGAGATCTCCCGCCAGTATCAGGGAAAGACGCCTGTATTCGTGGGAATCCTCAAAGGCGGGTTCGTCTTTTTGAGCGATCTCATCCGTAGTATCACGATACCCATCGAGCTGGACTTTATGGCAACTTCCAGCTATGGCAGTGGCACTGTTTCCTCAGGCATTGTCAAAATACGCAAGGACATAGACATCGATATCAAGGACAGGGACGTCATCATCATCGAGGATATCGTGGATAGCGGTCTTACTCTGCAGTACATCAAAGAATACCTTTCCAAGCACGAGCCAGCATCCGTGCGGACCTGCGTCCTCCTGGACAAACCGGAAGCGCATAAGATCGACGTCGCGTTTGACTATGTCGGCTTTAACATCGGCAATGAATTTGTGGTCGGCTATGGGCTGGATTACAATGAGCTTTACCGTAACCTGCCGTATATCGGCATCCTTAAGGAAGAATTATATTCATGAGAAATAAACTCGCCTCACTCGCAGTCATGATCTTCTCGGGCTTGAGCCTCTTCGGCAATGCTGCGGACAGCACCAAGGTACCGGTCAGTCCCCTTGCTGATCCCAGTGTGAAGCAGTTCAGTTCCTTTGTGGGGATCATGATGGGCGCGATAATCGTCATATCGGTGATCAGCCTGATTCGCATCTGGTATCTGAAAACACGCAAGAAAAAAGACACAAAGCAGGATCAGCAGAAACCCCAGAACGAAGCACCCAAACCACCTGTCGCCGGTAATAAATCACCTGTCTCAGTGCCGGTCATTTTCATCATGCTCATGCTCTTCATCGTGGTCTATCACATGATGACGACATCCCGGGAGCAGGTCACCAAAGCCAGCTATACTGCCTTCAGACAACAGGTACAACTCAAGCAGATCAAGACCGCTGACTTCACGGAAATGGATATCAGCTACACGGACAAAGACAACAAGAAGTACCATACCGTTATGCCCTTCGCGGATCCCAAAGTAGTGGATTCGCTTGTGGTTCAGGGAGTCAAGGTCAGCACTATCAAGCCCTCCCGCTGGGAAAGCTATCTGATCTATTTCGCGCCGATCCTGCTACTGATCGCTTTCTACTTCTTCTTTTTCAGGAATATGAACTCTCAGAATTCCAAGGCTTTCAGCTTCGGCAAGAGCAAAGCCAAGCTCTATGAAGGCACAAAATCACGTGTGACTTTCAAAGACGTCGCCGGAGTGGATGAGGCTAAGGAAGAATTGCAGGAGATCGTGGAGTTCCTAAAAGACCCAAGGAAGTTCCAGCGTCTTGGCGGACGCATCCCGCGTGGTGTGCTGCTGGTAGGACGCCCGGGAACAGGCAAGACACTCCTGGCAAAAGCAGTTTCCGGAGAAGCAGGAGTACCTTTCTATTCCATCTCCGGATCGGACTTTGTGGAGATGTTCGTCGGCGTCGGCGCTGCCAGGGTTCGTGACCTCTTCGACAATGCCAAGAAGCACTCGCCATGTATATGTTTCATCGATGAGATCGACGCAGTCGGCAGACACCGCGGAACCGGATTGGGCGGTGGTCACGACGAACGTGAACAGACTCTAAACCAGCTGTTGGTCGAGATGGATGGATTTGAACCAAATGAGGCAGTGATCATTATTGCCGCTACGAATCGCCCGGACATTTTGGATCCGGCGCTCTTGCGTCCCGGTCGCTTTGACCGTCAGGTCACTGTCGATCTTCCCGATATCAAAGGCAGGACGGAGATTTTGCGGGTTCACGCCGCTAAGGTTCCGCTTTCTGATGATGTCCAGCTGGAGATCATAGCCCGTGGAACACCCGGTTTCAGCGGCGCCGATCTGGCGAATATCGTCAATGAAGCGGCTCTGATCGCGGCTTCGCACAACAAGAAAGTCATAGATATGGACGATTTTGAAGAGGCTAAGGACAAGCTGACCCTGGGTAAGGAAAAGAAAAGCCGGGTCATCCCCGAAGAAGATAAGAAGCTAACCGCCTATCATGAAGTGGGGCACGTGCTTACATCTATATTCCAGGATAAGACCGAACCGGTTCATAAGGTCTCGATCATCCCGCGAGGATTCACAGGAGGCGCGACGCACTATCTGATGACGGATAAGACCGGTTATTCCCGCAGTTTCCTTAAGCAGATGCTGGTCACCATGATGGGTGGGCGCGCCGCGGAAGAGATCGTCTTTTCCGAGCTTACCACAGGCGCAGGAAATGACCTCGAACGCATCACAGAGATCGCCAAGAAGATGGTTTGCGTCTGGGGAATGAGCGACAAGGTCGGGCCTATGACCGTCGGCAAGGAACAGGGAGAAGTCTTCCTGGGTATGGATCTTGGTTCCAGAGAGATCCACAGCAACGAAACAGCTCTGCTCGTGGATTCAGAAGTTCGCGCCCTGATCACCGAAGCACACGATCATGCGATCAGAATCCTCAAACAGCATTATGAACTGATGGACATCCTCTCCAAGCTCCTTTTGGACAAAGAAACACTGGGAACAGAGGATATCTTCGATCTGATCCTGCAGCACATCTCAGAGGAAGACAAAGCCATCGTTCAAGCCAAATATGATCGCGCAAAAGAAATGAGATTTGAACACAGCGAACGCATAGATGAGGAGATTGACCAAGAACCTGACAGAGATTCTACTCCAGTTCCGGAACTCAAACCCGAAGGACACGGAGACGAAGCATGAGCCAGATGCACGGCACGACCATCATCGGTATCCATCGAAACGGCACAACCGCAATCTGTGGGGACGGTCAGGTGACGCTTGGCGAGACGATAGTCAAAGGAACCGCGGTTAAGATCAGGAAGCTCTTCGACGGTAAGGTCATCGGTGGATTCGCAGGTGCGACCTCTGACGCGATCACGTTGTTCGAGAAGTTTGAAGAAAAGCTCAAAGCCAACAAAGGGAGCCTGAAGAAGTCCGCCGTCGAGCTTGCCAAGGAATGGCGAAGTGACCGCTATCTGCGCAAGTTGGAGGCAATGCTCGTCGCCGGGGACTCGACCGGGATCATCCTGATCACGGGAGTGGGAGACGTTCTGGAGCCGGATGATGGGATCATTGCCATCGGTTCCGGCGGAAACTATGCCCTTGCAGCGGCACGAGCCCTGAGTGCGAACACCAAGCTATCGGTCAAAGACATAGCGATCAAATCGGTCCTTGTAGCTTCCGAGATCTGTATCTATACTAATTCCAACTACATCATCGAGGAAATATGACCTATACGGTTGAATCACTGACTCCCGCGAGGATCGTCAGTGAATTGAATAAATATATCATCTCCCAGCACGCGGCTAAGCGCAGCGTGGCAATTGCCCTGCGCAACCGCTGGCGTAGACAGCAGATAACCGGTGATCTTCAGAGCGAGATCATGCCCAACAATATCATCCTGATCGGGCCTACCGGCGTAGGGAAAACAGAGATCGCCAGGCGACTTTCCAAGCTAGCGAACGCTCCCTTCATCAAGGTCGAAGCTTCCAAATTTACGGAAGTTGGCTATGTTGGCAGGGATGTCGAATCCATGATCCGCGAGCTCATGAACAACGCGGTCAATCAATTTCGCCATCAGATGCTCGAAGAAGTTGCCGAAGAAGCGATGCGGATAGCGATAAACAAAGTTCTGGACATTCTTGTTCCTCCTGTGAAATTCAAAACGAGCGAGCCGGAAAGGACGGAGCAGAAACGCAGACACGAAGCTACCAAGGCTAAGACCAGAGAAAAACTCCTTTCCGGGGCTTTGGACGAGCGGATGATCGAGATCCGGATCGAACCGGAACCGGGGCCCAGCATTGAGATTCTGCCCAGTATCAATTTCGAACTGATAGATATGAATATCAGCGATATGCTGAGCGGGATGCTCCCTCATAAGAATCAGGACAAAAAGCGTCCCATGAGCGTTAAGGATGCCCTTGCATATTATCAGGAACGCGCTGCAAACGATCTGGTCAACAAAGATAAGGTCGTGGAAACCGCTAAGTTCGCCGTCGAGAATCACGGTATCGTCTTCATCGACGAACTCGACAAGATAGCCGTGCATGAACGTGGTGGCGGTATCGACGTATCCCGTAGCGGAGTCCAGCGTGACCTGCTCCCCATAGTCGAAGGTTCGACAGTTCCTACGAAATATGGCACCATAGACACCTCACATATACTCTTTATCGCAGCCGGCGCTTTCCATACCGCCAAACCTTCCGACCTTATACCGGAACTCCAGGGCAGATTCCCCATCAGAGTGGAACTCAACAGCCTCACGCAGGATGATTTTGAGAGAATTTTGACTGAACCGGAGAACGCTCTCACAAAGCAGTATATTGCCCTCTTTATGGCGGAATCGGTCAAGCTTAGTTTCCAGCCTGCAGCAATCGGAGAGATCGCCAGGTATGCTGCTCTTGCCAATGACAAGATGGAAGATATCGGTGCCCGAAGATTGCATACGATCATGAACGCGCTGCTGGACGAATACCTGTTCACCATGCCCGGCGAGAAGCTGAAGAAGGTGACCATCACCGCCAGGGAAGTCGTTGCGAAGCTCTCTCCCCTGATCGAAAGTGAAGATCTGTCGAGGTTTATCCTGTAATATGCCTGCTAGTTTAAAAAACATGTTCCGGGCACTGACTGTGAGAAACTACCGTCTCTATTTTATGGGACAAGGGATCTCCGTGATCGGAACCTGGATCCAAAGAACCACCATGGGGTGGTTTGTTTACCGGCTTACCGGCTCGGTTTTTATGCTGGGTCTGGTAAGCTTCCTATCCATGATCCCGTCGGTATTCATCAGTCCCTTTGCCGGCACCTGGGCGGACAAATGGAACCGCCACAAGCTGATCATCGGAACACAAACAGCTTTCTTTATTCAAACTTCGCTCCTGGCAACAGGTGCCCTGACCGGGTTCATCAATGCCGACAGGCTCTGGCCGATCGTCGCCCTGTCACTGTTTCAAGGTGTGATCGAGGGTATTGACGCCCCTGTGCGTCAGTCATTCCTGATAGATCTGGTCAAGATACGCAGCATGATCCCGAACGCAGTGGCAATGAACTCCGCGATGTTCAATGGCGCCCGTCTTGTGGGACCGGCAGTTGCCGGTTTCCTCATTGTCGCCGTCGGAGAAGGATTCTGTTTTGCAATTAACGCTATATCCTATATTGCCGTGATCGTCATGCTGATCATGATGAATATCACCTACACACCGTATGTTGATACCGGTGAGAGCACATTCAAGAAGATCAAGGATGGATGGCGCTATTCCTGGGGTCAGTTCCCGATCCGCTTCCTGATCAGCAACATAGCGATCTACACCCTGTTTGGCATGTCCTATACCACTCTCCTACCTGTCTTTGCCAAGGATATCCTGCACGGGGATTCGCGAACCATGGGCATGATGATGTCCTTTGCCGGGATCGGAGCTCTGATCGGCGCGCTGTATCTCGCTTCACGTACGACGATCGAGAATATGGCAAACCGGATGTTGCTCTTGGGAATACTTGTGAGTGTGACTCTGATCGGTCTGTCTTTCAGCACTTTGCTCCCCTTGAGCCTTTTCCTCATGGTCATTATCGGCTTTGGGATGATGATGCAGATGTCCTCGACCAACACCCTGATCCAATCCGTTGTGGAAGATAAGATGCGCGGACGTGTTCTGAGCCTTTACACCATGGCTTTCGGATCGGTGACTCCCTTTGGCAGCATCCTGACGGGTACGCTCTCCTCCAGGATCGGCGTGCAGTACACTCTCGCGATCTGCGCGGCTGTTTGCCTGATCTGGTCACTCTCAGGGCTCAGAACTTTGCCGAAAATGAACCGCAGCATATTCAGGATGCTGATCCATGCAAACAACCGGGAGATCTATAGACCCCGAGACATCAGTATTTCCATGAAACCGGAGCAGATCAGTGAAAGCATTTAGCTTCCTGGGCGACGGTTCTCTGGATTATCGCACCCTGATGCGGGAGCAATGCGACCTCCGCATCCAGAGAGTGCACATTCCGATATACAGGCTGGTAATTGCCGAGCAGACCCATTCCTGCATTGTTCATGAATGCACCGAGGCAGATTGTGGAGCTGGCTTGGGCTCTCATCCCCAGATACTGGAAGCAGACGGATTGATCACCAGTGTTCCCAACCAGTTTGTCCTGATCCGAACCGCCGATTGTACTCCCGTGATCCTTATTGATCAGGATCTGCGAGCTGTCGCCGCGATACACAGCGGCAGGGAAAGTACCCGCAAGAACATTTGCGGCAAGGCAGTTCGACAGATGATCGAGAACTACGGTTGCAGTCCGGAACGGATCACCGCCTTGATCGGTGCGGGTATATGCGCCGAGCATTACGAAGTAAGCGAAGCTATATGGGATGAGTTTATCCATAGCCTCGAAGAACAGGGCATCACCACCGATGGCATGCTCTTCCGTCATCCTGATGTGCGTTTGACAATCTACAGACAGCTCATCCACGCCGGTCTTGCCGCGGAGAATATACAGCAGAACACCGATTGCACTTTTGAATCTGACAACTATTTTTCCTTTCGCAAAGATGGCAGCCACAACCGCCAAATCAACTTAGCCGGATTGGTAATATGACAAATATCTATCAGAATCCCACGAGAGATCTGGTCCTGGAGATTAGAGACAATGGTATGTCAGCCTGGCTGACCATAAATTCCCACACTGGTCTCATCGACGAGAAAGACATCCTTGATCTCCTCGACTCTGCCGGAATCAAAGCAGGTTTTGAAGACGCCCAGAAGTATATCCGGGAAAACAACCTGGAGAAGGAAATGGGCAGAGCTTTTCCCGTCGCCATGTGCAGTCAGGGGCAAACAAGCACGAAGCTCCGCTATTACTTTGAGACACCTGCCGGCTTGAAACTCAGCGATCAGACATCTCCCAATGCCCTGAAGGATCTGAGCTATGTCGTTCCTGGAACTGTCCTTGCCGATTATTCCAGCAACCTCTTCGACCGCCAGGGTTCGATCTACAATATCTTTGGTGAGATCATTCCGAATGAGAAAATCGATCTCGTCTCTGCCCATGACCAAGCCGGTGAAGCAGTCAATTTCGATGAGCTGCGCAATTCCTACATTGCTCAGAAAACAGGTTATCCATTTATCGACGAAGAGGGACATATCTCTATCCTGGATTCCTTGCTGCTGAGCGAAGCCTCCGCGGATATCTTCCCGCTGCATACACCTCTGAACATCACCTTCCAGGGCGATCTCTACAATGCTGAGATCGTCTGCGGCGGATCACTGACAGTGAACGGTAAGGTTAATTCCTGCACACTCGTCGCGGATGGGGACGTGAGCATCTGGAACGACGTCGAAAGCAGCGGGATCACTTCTAAAGCGAACGTCGAGGTCAAAGGCAGGATCATCTTTTGCGATAACCCCGGGATCAACTGCCTGGGCGATATAAACTTCACCGGAGCAGTCTCCTCCCGGATACTCTGCCGGGGCAAGGTCTGCTTTGAACAAGAGATCTCCGAATGCCGCGTCGTAGGTGATAAAGGCATCACCGGCGACCATGAGAGAGGAGTGATCGTCTCCTCGAATATTCAGGCTTGCGGAGATATTGATATTGCCGGTCTGGGCAGCGTCGATGAAGGCGCCAACGAAGTAGAGATCACCATCAGTCCCTATTATAAGACCATGCTGATGCTTCTGACCAAGGAACTTATCCGCCTGAAGAGCGGTTCTGATCCGGACGAATCGCAGTTGTCCCAGCTCAAGGAAGAGATCCGCGCCTGCGAGAACGAACTCGACTTCCAGCTAAATAACTTCCTCAAACGTCCCCGCGAAGAGAAGACCCATGTCATCATACACCATGATGTTCACCCCGTGGCTCAGATCCGGGTTTTGAAACATTCCTACACGATCAAGAGCTATCAGCTTGGGCTGGAGCTCACCGAGAAAGATTAGATTATACTCATATAAGTGGAGTTTATACATGACGCGCAACCTGTTGATTACAATGTTACTACTGATCCTGACCTGCACAATATTCGGGCTCGAGCCGGATTTCGCACGCGATCCCGCTATCTCTCCCAACGGAGATCAGATCTGTTTTGTTTATGATGGTGACCTCTGGATAGTCCCCTTCAAAGGTGGGGATGCGCGTCGCCTCACTGCCACGGAAGGCGCGGAATGGGGTCCTGCCTGGTCACCCGCCGGAAACCTGATCGCCTTCAATTCCAATCGTGAAGGGCAAAGCTACGTCTATACAATCGCCCCTGAAGGCGGATCAGCTCAGCCTGTCTTCCGGGAGAGCTTCACTGTCGTGGATTGGTTCAAGGACGGCAAGAGCCTGCTTACAACCCGCTATTCTCACCGGAATGGCAACGGGTTTTACCGGCTTCCTCTGGATGGCACCCGTCCCGTACTCCTGGCCGAGGTAGGTGATCGCTACGCGACCTTGTCCCCTGATAATACCAAGATCATCTTCAACCGTTACGGAGATCCTTTCAGGGAAGCCTACCAGGGAAGCATGAACGGAGATCTCTGGGAGTTTGACCTCAACACAAAAGCCTACACCAGGCTCACTTCAACACCTCTGACGGAACGTTATCCCAGATACGCTTACAGCTCCAATTCGATCTATTATTGCGCCTCGGACAGTGAGAGATTCCAGCTTTACCGTGTAGATCAGGGTGATTTCAGCAAACCGAGACAACTCAGTTCGTTCCCCGTCTGGAGCGTTCGTGATATCACGATCGCCCGGACCAACGACAGAATCGTCTTCGAGCTGTTTAACGAGATCTGGGCATATGATCCGACCAGGATCGCAGCAAATCCTCTCAGCAAAGTCGTCATCAACATCCCTGAAGACCGCTGGACATCCTCTCAGGTCACTGAACGGCTGGATAACAATTTCTGGGACTACACGGTCAGTGACGACAAGCTCGTCCTTGGATTCCAGGCTGCTTACGATGTCTATGCCATGCCCTTCAAGGGCGGAGAACCAAAGCGGATCAGCAATGACCACGCCGGTAATTCCAACCTCCTGTTCCTTCCCGGTAGTCACAAGATGCTCCTCCAAAGGATGAATCAGGGCAGAGACGATCTCTGCATTACCACCGTGGATTCTCTCTGCGCGGTCACTCCCGTCAGCTGGTTCGCCGATCGAGACTTCTATCTGGAGAATATCTATCGCGATTCCCAGGACAACATCATAATCGCTTACCGTGATAACCTCATGGGTGGCAAGATCGCCCTTACGGACAAGGATTTGGCGGAGATCACCCCTCTCGATCTTCCCGGAGCAGTGAGTTCAAACTTCGCGATAAACAAGGCAGGTACCTACGCTGTTTTTGCCGTCCTGCGCGAAGATACCTGGATGCGGGAACTCTACCTCTATGAGATCGCCACAAAGACAAGCCGAAAGATCCTCACGGACAATCTGTGGATCGACAGCATCGTCTGGACTCCGGACGATAAGTCCGTACTTATGACCCGCGCCAATTCCATCTACAGGCTCGATCTCGTTCCAAGAGATGAATTTGAGGTCGTCAAAGACAATTGGAAAGAGATCCTCACTAAACTCGAGGTCAGCACTCCCGTGATCGTTGATACTCTGCAGGCAGATTCCCTGAAAACCGAAGAGACTCGACCGGAACCGATCCAGGATACTCTCACCGAAGCCCCCAAAACCACTCTGGACGTCGTCTGGGAAGGCATCGACCATCGGCTTTTTCCGGTGATCTCCAAGACCAATAAACGCCTCTGGGTGCTCAAATGCAACGACGATACAACCTTTGTCTATGTCAGCTCTCCCACTGGAGACAGCGGAGACGTGACCCTCAACCGCATCAATATCTACGGTAGTGGTGACGATGAGGTCACCGTTCTCGGTAAGCGAGCTGACAACATAAAATACATCGGCTCAGATATTTACTTCCTCGACGGCAGCACTCTCAGAAGTTATAATCTCGATACCGGCAAGAAAGCCTCTGTCAGTACTGTCTTTGATTTCACCTACGACGAGAAGATACTGAATAAACGTGTCTTTGAACAAGTCTGGGGAGCGTTCGGACTGAACTTCTACGATCCCGCCATGCATGGCAAGGACTGGGAAGCTGTTTACAAGCAATACGCTCCTTACGTCGAAAAAGCACGAAACATGGAAGACATCTCCATGATCGTCGATGAGATGATCGGGGACGTAAACGCATCCCACACAGGTTTCTATCCCCGCCAGGAACGGATCTACCCCACCAAGCAAAGCGCCTGGCTGGGAGTGGATTTTGACTACAGTTCGGTTCTGCCCGTCGGGATCAAGGTCCGCACCGTCCTTCCCGATACCCGCCTGGCAAATCTCTACCGCCTGAAAGCCGGCGCTCTGATCCTCAGTATCGATGGCGTCAAGATCACCGCGCAGACTCCTCTCGACTCCCTTCTTGCCGATAAAGCCGGCAAGAAGATCAAAATCAGCTTCGAGCAGGACGGAAAGACTCAGGAAGCTGTCCTGACAGGACTTACCTGGTACGAACAGCGCAATCTCTGGTACAATTACAAGGTCATGAACCGTAGAGATCAGGTCAAATCTCTTTCCGGAGGCAGGATCGGCTACATCCATATTCCCTCGATGGGAATTGCCGACTGGAACAACTTCTACCGTGAGCTCTTCCGTGACAACACGGATAAGGAAGCTTTGATCATCGATGTGCGCGGTAACAGCGGCGGACGCATCCACGATCAGATCATCAGCCTCTTGCTCAAGCGTCCTTACGCCTTGTCCTCCTCCAGACGCTATAGTAAGGATCCCGCACCTGAACCGAGTGAAATGTGGGCAAAGCCCAGCATCGTTCTGGTTGACGAACACTCCTTCTCCGATGGCGAGATCTTCCCCATCGTCTATCAGCAGCTCAAGCTGGGCAAGGTCGTGGGCTATCCCTCCAGCGGCGCGGTCATCGGCACCTGGGAATTCGAGCTGATCGACGGCTCCTCCATGCGCATGCCCGGAAGCGGTTGGTACAAGCTGGACGGCACGAATATGGAAGGCACGGGCGCCAAACCTGATATCATCGTCGAGCTTACTCCCAACGATATTGCCGCCGATCGTGATCCCCAGCTGGTCAGAGCGGTCAGCGAACTCATGCAGGAACTGGGTAGTGACCGGAAGTGAACTGAACAATCTCCTGGTCAGGGCGGATATAGCCCTCAGGACGAACTGGCTCCATGCCCTGAACCTCCTGGACGAAGCTGAAAAGATCGCTCCGGATGAAGCCCGCATCTATGGCATGCGTGGCGAGATCCTCATGGACAGACAGCTCCACAAACGAGCGATCGAAGCCTTTCAGAAAGCGCTTGCCCTCGCCCCCGATCAGGTGCATTTCAACTATCTCATCGGCAACTGCTATCTCGCCCAGAGCGAATACCGCATGGCGCTGGTCTATTACGAAAAGACCTCTCCTCTGCCTCCCGAGATCAGCTACAACCGGGCTTTGGCGCTCGCCATCCTGGGAAGACTGATAGAAAGCACCTCCGTCCTGCGGGAAACGATCAAGGAAGGGATATATAGCCCCTATTACTACTATCTTCTGATCGAGCAACTCATTCGCCTGAAGAGCTTTGACGAAGCTCTTGTCTATACTCTCGAAGCCCTTGACCGCTTTGGTCCGGTCTTCCATCTTCGCCTCTTCCAAGCAACGATCTATTGCCAAAAGGGCATCTGGCTCAAGGGTTATCACATCTACAATCAACTCAACCAGGAGCGTCCCTTCGGTCAGCCAGATCAGCTCCAGCCTTTTGCCAACAGCGCCTGGAAGATAGGCAATTACAAGCACGCCATCGAACTCTTCGAGAAGCTCCTGGAGATCGATCCCTACGTGACTTCCGGTTATGAAGAATATCTGCGTTTGCTCCTTGAGACTGACAGATTTAGCCAAGCCAGGGCTGTGATGAGAAAAGCCCGCCAAAATCTCGGCAGACTTTCCCCTGTCCTTTTACTGATCCAGGAAAGGATCAATCAGGAAGGACAGAAACCCGATCATGATCTGTAGGCTGCTCAACCCTATCAAGGATTACGCCTGGGGTTCAAGGTCGTATCTTCAGGAACTGCTGGATATGCCGGACAAGCTCGGTTCCCCCCTCGCCGAGGTCTGGATGGGAGCGCATCCCGAATCTCCCTCACGGGTGGTGACCTCTAGTGGGGAGCAGGATCTGGACTTGTTTCTCGCCTCGCAGGGTGACTCTCCTTTGCCGTTCCTCTTCAAGGTACTGTGCGCGGACGAACCGCTCTCTCTTCAAGTGCATCCCCCCAAAGCTCTTGCCCGTTCAGGCTACGAACGGGAGAATGCCCTCGGTCTGCCGCAGGATTCGCCCCGGCGCAATTATCGGGACGCCAATCATAAACCCGAAATGCTCCTGGCGCTAACCACCTTCGAAGCTCTCGCGGGGATCAGAGACTATCAGGAGATCATCTCCACGATCAAGCTCCTCGATCTTGAGTCTCTGCCTGCTGAGTTTTCTGTGTTTTGCCTTGAGCCTTCGCCTGATTCGCTGCGTGAGTGTTTCAGAGCATTACTGACCCTTGCTCCAGCCAGGCGAGGGGAGTTGATCAATACTGTTTTACAGACTCTTGAGGATCGACCCCAGTTCCCGGAGGAGATTCGCTCAGCCATCCGGCTTCTCAATGAATACTATCCTCAGGATATCGGCAGCATCTTCCCCATCTTCATAAACTACATCAAGCTTGAGCATGGCGACGCGATCTATCTCGAGCCGGGGATCCCCCACAGCTATCTCAGAGGAAGCGGCCTGGAACTGATGGCGAATTCCGATAATGTCCTCCGCGGAGCCCTGACCCCTAAGCATATCGACGTCGAGGAATTTCTCAAAGCTTGCGAGCTCGCTCCACGTTCTCCCCTGCGGGTTCAGCCTGCTACTGAAATGCCTGGTTTCTCATGTTTTTCCCCACCGGTGGATGAATTCGTGCTTGAGATCATCCATGCCCCCTGCCCATGCCTGGAATTGCATTCTTGCCCAAGTATCGTGCTATGTCTCCAGGGCAGCTCTACCCTCAGCGAACCGGATAGTTCCGGTGCTCTGAAGCTGAACCTTGGAGAGACAGCCTTTATCATCGGCGCCAAAGCCATTCGGATCGATGGTAAGTGTGTAGTAGCCCTTGCCAGGGAAAACCGCAGGACTAAACTAACTAACGGGAGATAGTATGACACTCGCGATCTCACAGATCACCGATCTCATCACCGGGTTTCTGACTCCGGAACGCCTCTCTCTGGCGATCCGGGTGATCCTCATCCTGGGGATCGGTATCCCGCTCATCAGACTGATCCGCAAACTAACCCGGAAAGCCACTTCGGATCGTCTTTCCGCCCAGTCCGGCCAGCTTGTCCAGCGGACTGTCTATTACGCGGGTATCCTGATCATCCTGGTGATGGTGCTCAATGAGTTTGGCTTCAAACTCTCCGCTCTGCTCGGTGCTGCTGGAGTCTTTGGCCTCGCCATCGGCTTTGCTTCCCAAACCAGCATCTCCAATATCATCAGCGGGATCTTTCTGATCAGCGAGAAACCCTTCGTGATCGGCGACATGATCGAAATTGCCGGCACCCTGGGCGAGATCCAATCCATCGACCTGCTTTCGATCAAACTCAAGACCACCGACAACCGCTTCGTTCGGGTTCCCAACGAGACCATGATCAAATCCGAGGTCATCAACCTTACTCACTACAACGTAAGACGTGTGAATATAAATGTCACTGTCGCTTATGGCTCCGACCTGCCCAAGGTTCTGACTCTCCTGGGTGAGGTTGCCCAGCGCGAAGAACTGGCACTCCAGGAACTTGGCTATATCGCTAACCTCGAAAAGTTCGGCGAATTCGGCATCGAGATCCTCTTCGGCGTTTGGTGTAAAACCACAGACTACGCCCTCATGAAGAACTCTCTCATGATCAGCATCAAAGACTCATTCACCGCTCAGGGCATCGAGATACCCTATCCGCATCTGGAGTTGAGAACGTCTCCGGGTAGCGCGACACGGCTAGATTAACAGATTAACAGATTAGCAGATTAGCAGATTAACAGATTAACAGATTAGCAGATTAGCAGATTAGCAGATTAGCAGATTAGCAGATTAGCAGATTAACAGATTAACAGATTAACAGATTAGCAGATTAGCAGATTAGCAGATTAGCAGATTAGCAGATTAGTCGCGCAGCCCGTCGAACAATTAACCCCATTAACCATTAACCCATTAACATCCAAGCCCCATAGGGGCGAAACCCCATAGCGATGGGTTCGTAGCGATAGCGAAGACCCTCGGGCAATAACCTCACACCGTATCTAAGCCCCGGAGGGGCGATACCCATTTCCAGCCATCATACACCTATCCCCTCTCTATCCCCTTACGTCATGACGTAAGATGATAGAGAGGGGATAGCAAGAGGATAGCCAGAGTCAAACAGGAAATGGCTGAGGATGATCCCGTGCCTAATAGCGGAATTCCACTCCCAGGCTCATGTTGGAGCGGATCTCGTCCTTGCCTTCGATGATACCGTCGCCGTTCAGATCAGCATAATGTTCGTGGTATTTCCCTACCAGGTTGGCATTTTTGGCTATCTCATAAGCGAGCTTCCCTGAAAATTCGACTCCGGGATTGCGCAGATGTTTGAAGGAAATATAGGACATATTGGTCTGAGAGTAGGTCAGCGAGGCTTCTTTCAGCTTGCGGATGAATTTCTTGTCCATTTCGAAGGTACCGGTCAGGGATTTGCCGGTGGTGACGTTCTCGCCGTACATATCCTGAAAAGCCAATTTTAGCCGGAAGATACCGTTGAGGTTGGCAGTCAGGCTTCCATACCAGCCCATGGAGGCTTTAACGGCGTCCAGTTTACTGTCCTTGGGGCTGAGGTAGCATAGCCGGTGACCATCCACATCATCTTCGACAAAGTGATATTCGGAACGTTGATCGTCGTAAAGGTTATCAAAGAAGCCCGGGAGGAACTTGTCCGTGAAATTGCGTAGTTCCAGCTTGGCATCGAAGAGGAGGAATTTCGCGCCTATGGCAGGAAAGCTCAAACCGCTGCCATAGTTGTCGATATGGGCGAATTCGCCATAATTGTAGAACTGGAGATTGCCGTAGTCGATGATGGGCACTTTGTAGTCCAGACTCCAGACAAAGACCGGATCGGCGATGCTATAGGCGGTCAGGCTGTCGCTGACGACCTGGGTATCGAGATTGCCATAGTAATTGGCTATGCCGGGATAAACGACATTCACGTACGGGTTTACGTTGGGATGGTCGAGGCTGTTATCGCCATCGAGGTCGATATCGATATTATCCGCGACACCGTCCCCGTCGCTATCCACCCAGATGCTTCCGTCATCGGGAAACTGATCATAAACATCGGGGATATGATCGTTGTCTTTATCTTCATATTTGCCGTATTGATCGCGGTCGATACCGACATTGAAACCGACCGAAAAATTGGACGGCCCACGCCGGTTCAGGTAATCGAATGGCTTGAGCTGAACTCTGCCTCCGAGGATCTGGTTCTTGATGACATTGTGGGTATATGCCTCGAAGCCCAAGCCTATCTTGGGGATATTGATCCCCATGTAGGTGCCGAAGTTGCGGATATCGGGGTACCGGAGCATGTTTGAATAGTCATCGAAGATCAGTCCGTTCGCCAGAGTGTAATCCGGAATGTTGATCACCCGGAAGTAGAAGGGATCTTCGCGCTTGGCAAAGCGGACGTAGAACACCTTTTTGACGTAGTCCTGCCATTCGTCCCAGTCTTCTTTGCGGAGATATCCATCGCCATTCATGAGGAAATCCAGGTCAAAACCAAAGCCGAACTTCCACAGCTCGATCTCCGGCATCAGGCGGATCTGGGAATAGGTCACGCCATCGATGGTCACTGCCCCGACGATGCCGTTCATGCTGTAATCCGGCTCGAAATCAACGGTCAGTTTGTCGCCTACCGCGCCCTGCGCCAGCATCCAAACCGGAACTAAGAGCAGGACAAAGAACCATAAGGATTTCATGGTCATCTCCTCAAATATTGTGTCGATTGGCATAGATAAGCGACATCCCTCTCTCTGTCAAGCCTTATCTTTGACCACGGGACTTGTCAATAAAAAAGGGCCGGGAAAAACCCGACCCTTCGTTGTCAATGATAACGGATGTTCTAAGATCATTTTGCCGGCGAGAGCGTTATTGTTCCCAGAGAACCCGTCGCTCCGGAGGCGGGGAAATGCAGTGTCATTGTCGGAGAGCTGTATTGAGCCCCTTCGATCCAGGTGCTGGCTTTGATATTGGTGAGATTGGTGCTGAACGGACCGACCAGGGAGAAATTGCCCTGTGCGTCAGTCTGGGCATGGAGCATCGATCCCTCTCCGGAGGCACCTTCAGCGGCAAAGGAGATGGACTTGTCCGTAAACCAATTGCCTTGGTTGTCCTTTGCTCTGCCAGTGAGAGTTCCTCCGGGACGCATGGTCACGTTGCCAAGGTCTCTGATCTGACCCGGAAGCGGAACGATGAAATCGATCGGTGCGGAGAAAACGGTACCTCTGGTAGTGTAACGGAACTGGATGTCAAAACGGTCGTCCGTAGCGGGGTTGATGGTATTGATCTCGAAATCCCCTGTTGCGTCGATCGTGAGCCAGGCACTGAAGGAAGCTCCGGCAGGCGGATTGATCTGATATACCTGACCATAACCTGGCGAGACCGGATTACCATCGGGATCGACCAGCTTACCTATCACCGTGAAGGTCAGATCTGTAATGACCAGATCATCGATCTCCGCGGAAGCTCCGCTTGCGGGAGTGGTGATGACCGCGGACATCGGAGACATATTCTCACCCGCAACGGCTCTGACAGTCACCTGCGCGGATGCTTTCACTGTGAGGGTGAAGTTCCCCTGTGTGTCAGAATAAGCACGGGTATAGCCGCTGTAATTGACACCGGTCGCGACCACTTGCGCACCCGCGACGGGATCATTCGTGCCGGACATCACGACCTTGCCTGTCAGGGTAGATTGATCAGTGATCTGGATGGGGTGGTCAAAGTTCCAATAGGTGAAATGGCTGACGTTGCCTACGTAGCTGGTATTCTGTTTGCTGGCTGTGCCTTGCTGCTTCCACTTGCCCAGAGCCTCATCATAATACCACATGGGGATCGTTTCCGGAGCGTTGGCTTGCAACGAAGCAGGGATCATCGCCACGATCTGGGCAGTGCTTCCTGCTGCGAGTTGCAACTCTGAAGTGGGGTTGGCAGCGTCGTAGAAACTGGCTGCGATGAAGCCGTAGGACTCGAACATAGTCTCCGTTCCGTTCGTTTGTATTCCGGAGAAATCTCCCGGGAAGGCATCCAGACAGGCAGCGTCCGTGGGGTCGAAGAACTTCATTTCCGCCAGGACATTACCGGTGAACGCGGCTCCCTGAGACGTGACAAAAGAGTTGGCGGGGATGTTGATAAAGGCGTTACCATCCACGATGTTGCCCATCTCAGTGGCGCTGAAGGTGGCTGTCACTCCGACGAAGAGGGTGCTGCTCGTGTATATCGTCTTACCTTTCTGCACGTGGACGATCTTCTGATTGCCGATATATCCGGCTTTGGCGAAATCCACCAGCACAGCTGCTCCGGGGGTGACTCCGCTGATGATGAAGCGTCCCTGCGTATCAGTCAGGGTGGTTTTGGTGCCGATCCTGACAGTGACATCGGCAAGGGCTGAACGATCGGGGGCACTGACGAGTCCGGCGACGACGCCGTATTCATCCGTGGGAGGGGTAGGATCGTCATCACTGCAAGCGGTGACTCCGACTAAAGTAATAAACACAACTAAGAGACTAATGAACAGGAAACCAAGTCTTTTCGGCATAATTCCTCCTTAGGAACGATTATACTTGTGTTGGTCCTCACACTATCTGTGTCTGTAAATGTGTCTCAATATCGCTAATATAATTCACTATTATCTGAGAGCCAAGCGTAAAATACCAGAAACACTTCTATATACTACAAGCGGGAGACTCTCGTCCCCCGCTGTATACTCGCTATGTTTACTTATGATACTTGCGAATGAACTCCTCGACTTCCGGGATGCCTCCCTGGAAGATCAGGTATCCATTGTACGGCTCGCCCGCGGTGATGTCTCCGGCGACCGGAGTCAGCATCAGATCTCGCACCTTCTCGCGGTCGTTCGTCTGACCCAATGCCCAGCCAAGCTTGATATAGGCGACTTCAGGAAGCAGGTTCTCTCCCGGCACGATGCCCATGCTCATCAGGTCACGACCCGTGTCATAGACGAACATATGCACGTAGCCCCAGAGCGTCTGGACGGTCATATAGATATGCACGCCCTTCTCCACGGCACGTTTGATCGCTGGGTACACCGGCTTGTTGATGTGACCGAGCCCCGTTCCGGCGATGACGATGCCTTTATAGCCGTTATCC
>Ga0116171_10002034_pt1 | contig 19594 bp, 20 predicted proteins | sample AD_JPNHW2_MetaG_FD_89798 | JGI IMG/M metagenome (GOLD analysis project Ga0116171, IMG submission 89798) | Active sludge microbial communities of municipal wastewater-treating anaerobic digesters from Japan - AD_JPNHW2_MetaG | ecosystem: Engineered > Bioreactor > Anaerobic > Digestate | place... | reverse complement strand
ACAGACTGCCTGTTTGTATGCCTCGGAGGTCCGGGAACCCGAATACAGGACGCCATTGATGAACAGCATCGGCGATGATTTCGCATGGTCGGCATCCGATGCAGTCTCATCGGCTTTGAGCAGTGCAAGGCCTTCCGTGCCCTGCGAGCAGGCGTCGATCTTTGCGCTGTCCATGGAGAGGGCTGCCATGGTATTCTCCTGACAGGATTCCAGTGCCGTTGCATTCTTCCAGGATGGATAACACTGCTCGTTGAAGGTCCTGATATATGACCAGAACTGGTCGGGATAGTACTTGTTGATGCAGATCTGGCGGAGGTCTTCCTGCGCTTCGGCAGAACCGTGCAGCGACTTAACGGAATCGACCGTTGTACCGGTCACGGTCGTTATATACCGCACCCTGATATCCGCTTTTGATTTGAGGAGGTCTGCCACCGGGCCCAGACCCGTTTCTGCCTGGGTGCCGTAGGGACAGAATGCCATGACGTACAGGTCCACGGTCGGCCGTGCCGATTTTACCGTGGTGGTGGCTGCCTGCCGGGTTGCCTGCGGGGTTACCTGCCCGGCAGCAGGACCTGCGGTCATGTTCACAACGCCGGGGAACATCAGGGTGCAGTCCCTTGTCGTGTATACCGTGTGAACCTCCGACTGGTACGTAAAGGTCAGCAGGTAGAGTCCTCTGCTCTCGTTAATGGATATGAGGTTGGCCAACCCCTCCTGTGCAAGATTCTGGTTATAGTATGCGATGACCTTCGGCCCGCAGACACCCGGGGGGACAACCGTCTCCTGTCCGCTTTGCATCATAATGACGATGAAAATGGCTGCAAGGATGACCACGATGCCGACAATCATGGCAATCGTGCACGTTCCCGAAACAACGGGACATTTTGTTTCAGATTTTTCCGGTTCCATGAGGATCCCTTCATAGTATCAAAAAGACTGGCATAAAAAAAGCTCGGTCTCGTCCGTCTGGATAACGCTCTCATTTTTTAAACGAGCATTCTGTTTTTTTAAAAGTCAGCATCCCGGCAATGTCCCCCGGTGAGCGGAGCCATGAAACGCGGGCCGGTCCCGCAAAAAGGAGGGCAGGCAGCCATGGAGTGCGATCCCGCGCCGGCAGGATCACACCTATAAAAGCAGGGTCCCGAGGAACGCCGGCATTCTTTTTATGAACACATGATCCCCGTAATAATGGATTATCGTATTCTGATTTTTCTACAGCATCATCCCTTTATCGTACCGGACAAGCTGGATGCAGTACCGGACCGGTCCCTCTCTCCATTCCTCGCAACCCGGTCCGATGCAGGGTACCAGGGCGATGGGTGTTATTCCCTTACCAAAATCCTCGAAACGGTTGTTGCGGGCACACCAGAGTTCCATGGTACCCGGTTCATGTCCGGACAGATAGGATCGCGGGTTGCGCGGAGTGAAAATGATGCACGGGTCCCGGTTCCGCGTTACACTCTGCCGTTAGTAATTGCCGAGTAAAAAAAGCCGGGCCCGCTTCAGGAACCCTCGCTTCTTGGTTCTTTCAAGCAGCGCCCGGCCCGATGTGTATGTAGATGACACGCCGATCCATGCTCGTGTATCATCAGGAACTATCCTCTTTTGAATGCATATCAATTCACCCCATTGTCCGGGTTATAACCTATAACCATAAGGTTACACGCGGGGGAAATCCCCTGCACGTACCGGCCTGCCCGGCAGGGGTTTTTTCCCGGCGTTTCCCCGAACGTGACAGGGACCGCGGCATGGCAATACCGGAAAAGAACCCTGATCCATTGCTCCCGGGATCGGCATGGTCCGTTGTGCGAAAAAACCGTCAGGAAAATAATCCCGGTTTGAGCCCAGAATCAAAAAACAGGCATTACCCTGCGAATTAAAAGCCGCCGGGGGGACTTGAACCCCCGACCTGCTGATTACGAATCAGCCGCTATACCGCTAAGCCACGGCGGCGCGATACCTCACAATATCGGCTTATGCGCTAATAAAATCTGTGGCCCGTACCTTATGAGTACCCGCTGAGCGCGGTAACGTTCTCCTTGCCCGGGTTCTCCCTGGAAGCGATCGTCCCGAACTTGGCCTCATAGTCCGCAACGGTCTTGGTCAGCACGCCGAGCAGGTTCTTGGCATGCGAGGGAGTGATGGAAACGATGGCCTTGGCCCGGGCCTGGTTCACCTGCGGGAGCTGGTGGAGGAACATGAACGTGAACTCGTCGTCCTTGTAGGCGATCTGGATCATGTTGCTGTACACGGGGTCGAGCGTGGGGGGGATATTGACCGATATTTCCTGGGCAGTCATGATGATCCGTTGGCTGCAAAGATATGAAAAGGTAGATGATGGTGTTGACCGGGCAGGAAAAGAGCGGACATCCCCGGTAAGTATAATGTCGTACCATTCCAAGAGTATTGCAGGGAATACCCATGCCGGCCGCTGCAAAACATTTTGCCATCTCGGACCTTGTCCGGGTCCATACCTGCCCGGTCCGGTATTATTATGAACGGGACAACCCGGTGGAGGAATCCGACCGGTACGCGGTCTGCAAGCAGCTCTCCTACCATCTTGGCGATCCGCTGGACGCGGAGGTGATCTGGGCCGAGACCTGTCTCGTGCGCCCGAAGATCGACCCCGCCCTCCGCGGTTTTCTCGATCTCTGCATTGCTGCCTGCAGCAGGAGGACATGGCAGCCTGCCGAGGAGAACGATCTCCGGGTACATTCCGCGGAACAGGGCATTGCCGGCATGATCGACCGTGTCCTTCCCGACGGCACCTTCTCCATTGTCCGGGCCGCGGGCGCGATGCCGTCCGGCACCTACGCGGCCGACCGGCTGCGGGTCGCCGCCATCGCCCTCTGCCTCGGGGAGATGACCGGCGAGACCGTGGAAGGCGGGCACGTGGAGTATATCCCTGACGGGATCTCGCGGTACCATACGGTCCAGCCCCGGGATCTCAGGCAGCTCATCACCACCCTGCACAGGATACGTTCGATCCACGAAGGGGAAACCCCCCGCCACCCCCTCAATGCGCCCTGCTCGCGCTGCAGGTACGGGGAGAAATGCGAAAGCACCCGGGGGCACCGGCTCTCCGAGCTGCTCTGAGGCCTGCGGGGGCAGGGGCATCCGTCCGCCAGGAATTTTACCCTGCGGGATCCGGAGAGGATTCTTCTATTCCTTTTTATATATCCTGCACCGGAGATTAGTGTATGACCAACGATGCAGTTGTTCCGGAACCGTGTGCATGGGATGTACGGCTCTTTCCCTGGCGGCTCCTCCTCCTCTGGGGTATTCTTGCCCTGCTGATCGGTATTGCCTTTATCCTCACTCCCGGTGTAACGACCGTACTGCTCATCACCTTCATGGGCGCCTACTGGCTCGTGGGCGGGCTTTTTGCAATCGGCAGCCTTTTCCTTGACCGTACGAACATGGGGTGGGTCCTCTTCCTTGCCGTTATCAATATCCTGGCCGGCATCGTTATCCTGCTGTACCCCCTCTACAGCACGGTCTTTCTCCTGTCGTTCTATGTGATCCTGATCGGCTTCTGGGCCTGTTTCGTGGGGGTGTCGCACCTCTATCATGCGTTCACCGCAAAGGATGCCGGCAACGCGATCCTCGGGGTACTCAGCCTGGTATTCGGGCTCCTCCTGCTGGTCCATCCCTTCGTTGCGGCAGCGCTCCTTCCCCTGGTTGCGGGCTTTTTTGCCATTGTGTCCGGTCTTGTCGCCATCGCCGTCTCCTTCTCCGCAAGAAATGTGCGGCCGCGGCGACAACCTGATCCCAGAACCTTTTCCTCTTTTTACCGCAATCCGTAATTTCGGCGGGACTCCCGCCTTGCACGAGCGGTGTCAGTGGGGGACCTCTCTGGTTAGCCCGGTTCCTTTCCGCAGAGCGGGCAGCAGGAGTGGCGGAGATCGATCGTCCCGCCGCGGGATCCCCCTGCACGGGAACCCCGTACGGGTATACCCCTCCATACCCCTCCTTTTTTCACACGAAAAAACCGGGCAGTCTGCTTGGTGCCTGCGGTCCGGTGAATTACGTCACGGGCACCGGATCCCTTCCCGGGGACCGGCCACGCAGGTGGCGCAGTCCATGCCGCAGGACGCAATGAGGGCAGCCTTAAAGGGATTTTTTACCGCCCTGTATACGGACAGGAATGCGACCTGTTCATAGCTGGCGGATTGCGCCGGGCCGGTACACAGGGTATCCCCCGTGGATCACATTTACCCCATCCGACCCCCCCGATACCTCCCTGCACATGAAACCTCCTCTCTCCGGTGTAAATATCGCTGTTTTTTTCTCAGGAATCCGAAAGAGTGAGGGGGGGTCGGATGGTGTACTTTGGAAAACCATGCCCCGGGCCCTGCCCGAAACCCCTCCATTTTCCTGACTGGACTTTCCTGTTCGTGCCGTTCCGTACCGGGAATGGAAGTATACCGTCCGACCCCCCCGGACCCTCCGTTCCCTCCATGCAGATCCACTTTCACCCTGCCCCCTCGCCCCGCTTTTATGCCGGCCTGCCGACCGTCCTGATCCCCGGCATGAGGACGTGACAACGCGTGACAGCGCAACGAATCGAGACAGGGACAAAAGACGGCGATGCACTGGGATTTACCGAAGACCTCTTCTCCGGCTGGCTTGAACGGGAGAGCGGCAACCGGCTCTATCTCCATTATATCATCTCGCGGCACCGGGGCGAGGGCAATGTCCAGGCCCTGATCCGCGGATGGATGGATCGCGGGTACGACGTGAGGGTGGTGATGCCGCGGCCGGTTATGCAGCATATTGTCAGGAAGTTCGGGTTTATCCCTTCGCAGGAATATTTCCCGGACCAGTACGAGGACCAGGTGGATGTCTGGTACCGGCCCCCGGGTACGGAGGTTCTGGTTCAGGCGTCCGAAAAACCTGCCGCTGCCGGCATATCCTGAAACCCTTTTTTTTAAAAAACCCGAATCCAAAGAAGAATGGCACCGGGCGATCGGATACGCAGGGATTTGAACGTTACCTGCCGGATTTTTTTTATGAAACCCTGTTTTGCGGGTTAGTTAAAAAAACACCGTGCACAACAGGAAATTACTCCCCCAGCAGCGTCTCTGATACCATATACTCGCCCCGGGCTTCCCGGGTCGTGCCGATAATCAGCCAGCGCTCGCTGCCGTGCTGCTCCAGGACCCCGCAGGCCCTGATACGCTCGCCTGCCAGCGCCTGCCCGCTGTAGGTGTGGGTGAAGGAGAGGACCCGGGACACGGATTCGTGCTCGACCTCGTAGATCGCGGGGTTGTCGAACGCAAGCGACGCGTCCCTGACCGTTGCTTCGATCGTTGCCTTCCCGAGCACGGTCCCCTTCCCTGCCGGGGCGCTCTGGATCTCGTCGTAGGAACGGGTGTAGAGGATGTCGAAATAGGTGCCGTCGATCTGTCCCCGGTTCCACTTCCGCTGCTCGTGGAGCACGAACTGGTCATACGAGATCTCGGGTTTGCGCTTCTCGTACACCCGGCGCCACATCTCCGGCGTCAGGCCTTCGATCTTCCCGTCACGGGTTCCCTGCTCTACCAGTTTTTGCGCAACGAACCAGTGCTTCCCGTACACCACCATGTCGATGTCCGAGCCTGCATTCTCCAGCCCGCAGAGGAGGGAACCGGTGCAGCCGATCGTGCCTGCCGGCAGGTGGAAAAGGTCGATCAGTCTCTGCACCCGCGGGTGATCCTGTGCAATACGGCCGATCATAAGGTCGGGCTTGAGAACCCGCGTGACGTCCCCAAACGGCACGCGGTGGAGAAGACCGGCATACTGCGGTTTCTTTTCCGCGATGAGCGCGTAGGCCTCGTCAAAGTCGTATTTGGTGTACCTGCGCCCGGAGGGATGGAGCCGTTCCCCGTCCGCATCCGGCACGTACCGGAGTACGCACCCGACCGATTCCGCATTATCATAGGTGGAAACGGCATACAGCCAGCCATCCTTGTCCTCGATAAAATCACGCAGGCGCACCGGGAGCATACAAAGAACCTCACATGGTCAGCAGGAACTTCGCCACCCGGTCAATATCCGCACCGGCCCGGAGGACACGTTTCTCAGTCAGGTCTACAACGGTACTGGGGGTGCCGGTAAGCCGGCCGCCGTCGATCAGGAACTCGTACGGCACCGTGCACTCGGCCGGTGTGACCGGGTCCTTTGCCCCGTGGAGGTTGGCGCTCGTTGCCGTGATCGGCGAATCGAACTTCGCAATCAGCTGCAGGGCAAGGTCGTGGGCCGGCATCCGGATCCCTATCAGGCCGGTCCCCCCGGTCAGGATCGCCGGCACGGTCTTCCGTGCAGGAAGCACGACGGTGACCGGTCCCGGCAGGAATGTATTCAGGAACGGCTCCATCTCAGGCCCGACCCGGGCAATGGCAAAGAGCATATCGAAGTCCGAGACCGCAACCGACACCGGCATGGCAAGCGGGCGTTTCTTTGCCTCGTAGACTTTGAGGATCGCCTCGTCGGAAAACGCATCGGCGCCCAGCCCGTACACGGTCTCCGTGGGATAGACAACGACCCCGTCGTGCATCAGGACGGAAACGGCCTTTTCGAGTACGTCCATTGTCAAAACTCACGCCCGCGGACCCGGTTGATATCAAAGACCGCCTTGCTGCTGATGTGCATCACCGCAAACACCCCGGCCTGGATCGGGTCGGTCACGACAAGGTCCGCGTGCTGCGGGACGGTTCCCGCCATCTTCAGCGCGATAACCGGTATCCCCGATTCCCTGACCCGGTCAACAGCTTTCGAGATATTCCCGCCCATGAGCGAGCCGGCGAGCACCAGGATGGATGCGCGGGGCAGGCGTGCCACCGCGTCCACGGCAAGGGCCAGGTTCTGTTCCCCCACGAGCGGGATCGTGTCCACCGAGATCCGTTCCCCCCGGATGTTGTGCCGGTCCGCCTCGTTGACCGCACCGACCGCCACCTGCGCTACCTGCGCCCCGCCCCCGATGATGATCACCCGCGACCCGAAGATATGGCCGAAGGGCCGGTATGCCTTCACGTCTCTGACCGAAGGAATCGTAGTGAGATCTTCGATCAGGCGGTCATGGTCCTCGGCCGGCCCGCAGTCGTATTCAAAATAGAGCTCGGCCATCCCCGCATACGGGCCGGAATCGAAGAGTTCCTGGTTGATCATCACGATGTTGCCCTCATATTCGGCAACGACTGTTGCAATGTCCCGCAGGACACCCCGGCGGTTCTCCGCTATGATCCGAATTGCCGAGCGTTCAGGTTCCGACTCCATAGGCAACGATGCGATAACCGGGGATCGAACCCGGGTTAGAAGCTTGGGAAGCTCCTGTCCTACCGCTAGACTATTATCGCGTACAAACTGTGTGTCTGTTCTCTTATATTGGGTGATTTTTACATAAATATAGTGCCTTCCCCAGCATGGGCCCGGCCGCTGTACCGCTGCAGCGTATCCGGCTCTTCCTCCTGCAGTCTCATGTTTTTAAACAGGGCACTACCAAGTATGTACACGATAGCAGGACACCTTCCCGTACCGGGTCCTGTGCCCGATAAAATCCCCTTTTGGGGCCGGGGCACTGCCGGGCCGGCACGGGATTTTCGTGTCTGAACCGGAGAAACGATATATGTCGCTACAAACCCCGAGCATAAGTCTCCTTGTCGTCGCATGCCTGGTACTCGTGGCACTCCCCGTACAGGCGGAAAGTGCCGGCAGCGCGTCAGACCAGGTGATCTACCAGACCCCCTTCTCGTCAGACCCCCGCTGGACAACCAACAACCCCTCGTCCGATTACTGGGACCAGTCTACGGGAAGGTATCACTTTTCCCTCGAGCCCAGCACCGGCAACTATGCCTATATTCCCATAGACAGCATGGACGGTTCTTTCACCTTCGAGTACGATGTGACCTTCGACCGTGTCGATGAAGGCGCCACGTTCCGTTTCGGCGTTACCGGCGCAGAGATGGATTTCAACAAGGGCCCGAACGTCCTCTCCATGTTCTCGAACGGGAAGCACGAGAATATCATGTCGCTGCACCTGGTCACGGTCGGCAACCGGCAACTGGAAGTGAACAGCCAGTCGGATGACGAGCTGACGAGCGGTACCATTGCGTACAAGGGTCCCACGGTCAGGTTCGAACTGAACAGGACCTACCACGTGAGCATAACCTACGATGATGAGAGGAAGATAACCATCATGCAGGTCAGCGATAAGGCGAGCGGGAAAGAGATCTGGTCCTATTTCGTAAATACCGTCGGGGAGGTCAACAAAATGAACCGTATCTACCTGGGCTCCCGCGGGGACTACGGGTATATGAACGTCTATGCCCGCGGGTATATCGATAATGTCCGGCTCATGAAACCCGCTACCGCTGTAACCGCCATACAGACCACCGCTTCACCAACGACGGAAACCACGGTACCGCCCGTGACGACAAAGAAGACCATCGCCGTTCCCACCCACCTGCCTCCGGATACACCTCTGTCTGCCGCGGATACCCCCGAGTCTCCTGCGGGCGCGCTTTCGGCAGTCCTTGCCCTCTGCATAACCGGGACCCTTGGCGCCCTGTACGCCAGGAAAAAATACTGATCCTTCTGCCCGGGAAAAACCCGTCCTTTTTTTTAAGGCGGTTACCCGTTCGTTTTCCTGATACTCTCTTTTTTCTTTAAAGCACGTAACCGGGCTCCGCTTGCGCGGACCGCTGGTTTTTAAAAAAGGTATTGGCTTGTGTATGATTACAGGAGGGGTTGCGTCCTCCCGTACTCTGGAGAGAGCTGGTCCAAAACCGTTCCGGTGCAGGTCTGCACCGGCGCCGGAACGTCTGTTGTTGTTCACATTCCTGATGAGGAGATTCTCGGGATGTGCATGGAGTGGTCGTCGTTCATACGGGTGCGTGGCTCTTTTCCAAAGGATGCGTCAGTATCGGGAACGGGTGCGTCACGGTGCGCTTCCCTGACCGGTATCCCCGCACACCGGTGCCGGGTATCCTGCGGGATTTTCCCGCTCCAGCGGTGAGTATGGGGTCACCGTGGCACCGGCAGGGGTGGGGGCACTCCCGCATCCAACCATGCAGGAGTGATTGCACCCGGTTGCACCGGAAGGCGAGACGAGCAGGCCTGCCGCGAGCATGACCAGTGCGATCCCGATCATGATTTTTCCCAGATCCATCTGACAAGACTCCTTATTTGTGGAAATTTGCGTGGGTCGGTGACACGTCGAAATGGTATCGTGTATCACCTGATACTACCTTCTTGAAAGAAAAGCAGATAAATTCGCCACATCATCAGGGTAGTACGGTATAACTCCCTGGTTACATAGTGGAACCCCCGGGATGTATTCAGAGAGAGAATTTATACCGTTACAACATTATCTTCTGCTGTCCAAACAATTATGATATACATTTTGCATATTCTGGTGGTGCGCAATGGACCCTGCAGATAAGTCCCCTACAATAATTATCCACGAAGAGTCGGACCCGCTTGAGGAACTCTCGGAATACCTCGATGTACTCTCAAGCAGCGCCCGGCTCAGGATCTTAAAATTCCTGGAGAAGAAGCCCCGCGACGCCCGCTCGATCTCACGCGAGATCGAGACCAGCTATGAAAATACCAAGAAGCATCTCGATAAGCTCCTGAGTATCGGCGTTATCAAAAAAGAGGCCGGCCTTGGCGCTCCCACCTCCAAAGGGATCCACCCCGTCTGGGAATATTCCCTGGTGCCCGGGGGACTTGAGGCCATCATCCGCAACCTGGGTCTCTTCTCGAACACCCGGGTCCAGATCACGGGAAGCGAGATCTCGCGGCGGCTTGATGAAGTGAAAAGCACGCTGAACCGCGAAGTGCTGAAGGATATCCCGGCAGTTATCGTTCTTGGCGGGTCGGACGATGCCAAGGTGTTCCTGCTGAAAAACGATGTGGTCAGCATCGGCAGGATAGACCCGGCAAGCCACACGGCAAACCGCCCGGGCGAGGACATTGTCCTTTCGGAAAGTTACTCTGCAGTCACCCGCGTGTCCCGGCCCCATGGCCGGATTGTCCGGGACAACGACGCATGGTATATCGAGGACTGCGGGAGTACCGGCGGGACCCAGCTGAACAACAAACACCTTGAAAAGAACGTGCGGACCCTCCTCCACGACGGGGATCTTCTCGAGCTCGCAAAGGGAGTATCCGGGGTACGGTTCCTGATCATCCTTCCCGGGGACCACTGAGATATATTCTAGTCCCTGTACAGCGAATCTTACTTTTTAACAAAGGATGGGGTCTTTCAAGGTCCCCGAACGCATCGTCTCATGATACCGCAATCCCGTTTTATCAGAACAATAACCCTCGCCCTCCTGCTCCTTCTGAGCGCAAGCGTCCTGCCGGCGGGAGCTGCCGAGTATACCGTATCCCCCGCGGGAGCGGAATTTTCCTCTATCCAGGATGCTGTCGACTGGGCATCGAACGGCGACACCGTCTTTGTGGAGAGCGGATACTATCCCGGGACCGTGCTCCTGAACAAGAAACTCATCCTTTCGGGAGTCGACAGCGGCGGCGGGCTCCCGGTCATCGATGCAGGCCAGACGGGTAACGGGGTGGATATCCACGTGGATGGCTGTACCGTGGAGCGTTTTATCATCCGGAACGGGTCGCTCTTCACCGGTATCCGCGTTGCATCCGGTAACGACATCCTGCGGGATAATACCGTCCGCGGCTTTGGCCAGGGCATCTCCCTTCTCTCCTCGCGGAGGAGCACGATCACCGGCAACAATGTCACGGAAAACGGCCGGATCGGCATCGTCCTCGAGGCATCGAATGACAATATCCTCGAAAACAACGTTGTGACAAAAAATACGATCGGGATCACCCTTGACGAGTATTCGCTCTCGAACCGGATCAACCGGAATAATTTTATCAACAACCAGAACGTGATCTCCAAGAGTGCCACGTCGCAGTGGAGTTCCCCGGATACCTACACCTACACCTATCTCGGCCAGAAGGAGCAGAGCCGGATGGGGAACTACTGGAGCGATTACCAGGGAAAGGACCGCAACGGGGACGGGATCGGGGACTCTGCCTACACGATCATCCTCGGCGGCAATCCCAAGGCCATCCTCGAATCCAGCCAGAACATCATCGATGCTTTCCCCTTAATGGACCCGACCGGGTATTATTCCGCTATCACCCCCGTTCTTGCCCCTGCCGGTTCAACGATCCCGGTAAGCATGGTACCTTCCCGCGACACCCCCCCGGCAAAGACCCCGGTTGTCGCCGCAACGACTTCCCCGGAGCGGACCGCCGATGTCCCGGCACCCCGGACCGGCTCCCCCTTCTCCGCATCCCCGGTGCTCTGGGTTGCCGGTCTCCTGGTCATCGCGATCGGGGCGGGTCTCTTTTACGTGATCCGGTCACGGAAGCCGGGTTCATCCGCCCCGGCCGGAGGGCCGGTTCTTCCGGTACCGGGCGGGCCGGACGGGGCTGGCGAAAGCACCCTGCGCGTGGTAAAACCCGGGGAACCTGCCCCGGGCAGGACTCCCGATCTGGTCGCCCGTCTCCGCAGGCTCAAAGAACGGCTGAAGGCGGCCGTAACCGGGCTGACCTCGGGTACAACCCGGGTGGCCCGGGCGGGTGCCGAGGCAACCCTGCCGCTCACCGCAAAAGCGGCAGCGGTCTTAAAAACGGTGGTGGCCGACCGTTCACGGTCCCCCGCATCGTCAACAAACCCCGTCCCCCGGACAGCCCACCCCGAGAACCTGGAACCCCCGCCGGTGACCCCTGCCCCCGAACAGAAGAACTACTTCCCCCGCGAACTCGAGGGCAAGTACACGGAAATTACCTACATCGGCCGGGGCGGTATTGCCTGGGTCTTTTCCGCCCGCCGCAAGTCTGACGGGGTGAAGATAGCCGTCAAGATCCCCATCAGCTTTGACGAAACAACCGGGAAGTGTTTCCTCAACGAGATTGCGGCGTGGGAGACCCTGCGGCACGAGAATATCGTCGAGGTCACTGCGGTCAACATCCTTCCGGTCCCCTACGTGGAGATGGAGTTCGTGCCCGGTTCCCTGGAAGCCATGGAGAAGCCGCTCCCGGTCTGGAAGGCGGTCCATATCATCAACGGTATCACGGCCGGCCTCCAGTACGCCCACGAGCACGGGTTTATCCACCGCGACATCAAGCCTCATAACATCCTCCTGACGGAAGACGTGGTACCCAAGATCACGGACTGGGGCATGAGTAAGGTGCTGGCAGCCGACATAAAAAAATCCAGTATTGCCGGGTTCTCGCTCTCGTACGCGGCTCCCGAGCAGGTCTCGCCTTCGGAGTTCGGCAGGACCGGTGAACGCACGGATATCTACCAGCTGGGGGTGGTCTTCTACGAACTGGTCACGGGGTCGATCCCGTTTGGCGGCGAGAGTATCGTCGAGGTCGGAAATGCCATCCTGCGGGATAACCCGATCCCCCCCTCCGCATATAATCCCGATGCCGAGGCGGTCCAGAAGATTATCCTGAAATGCCTTGAGAAAGACCCGGCCCGCCGTTACCAGTCTGCTGCCGAGCTGCTGGACGCGCTCGCGGGGTATCTTGACGAGGACGACGGGTAACGCCCGGTGCAGGGTACAGGGGGGAGTAAGGGTATGAGGCGGTATTGCCATGACAGAACCTGAGAAAAAATACGAGCCGGCCACCTGCGGCCACTGCGAAGGGTATGGCTGTACCTATTGCAGCGGGACCGGCAGCGTGCTTGTCGAAGCGCCGAAGAAAAAATGCCCGCATTGCGAGGGGGCCGCCTGTTTCTACTGCGGTTTTACCGGCTGGCACCGCCCGAAAGGGAAGTACGACTGAACGGCAGGGAACCCCTTCTTAAAAACCTGGTCCGGAGAACTCCTCGTATCGCCCGGTGATCGCCCCTGCGTGCGCCAGCCCCGTCCCGGCATATGCCTGACAGGAAATTATTTTTACGATTGCGTACCGGCGATGCTGCACAATCGCAACCGGGGGATACCTGATAGGCGGGAGCAGGGCTAAAAAAAGCGCGAAAAAAATCCCATGATTTCTCCGGCCCGGCAATACCCCTGTCTCCCGTAAAACCACGGGATGCCATGTGCTCCCCGGTCCACGGACACGCCGCGGTATGACCGGGCAGGTGACCGTTATCCGGATAGCCGGTTGTCATGCCGTTCCGGGGCGCCCTACCGGGGAGGCGGGAAGGGTTCCTGAAAGAAGAACGGACGGCTCTCACACGGTAAGCCGGCGCCCCGGGTCCTGTCGTGCATCACCCGAACCGCTGGTCCACGCGGCGCGGGATGACACAGTCCTCGAACCGCCGGGCAAAGTACCGGTCGGTCATCCCGGCAATATAGTCACGGACCATCTCCGCCGGGGTCGCGAGGCTGAGGTACTTCCTGCTGATCCAGCCGGTATTGATGAAATCCGTGGAGATCTTTGCCGACCGGTCCCCCGTTTCCAGGGCGTGGAGGCAGGCGGCAAAGAGCGTGGCGTACATCCCCTCGATCTTCTGCCGTTCGGCCGTGAGTTTTTCATTGTCGTAGATATGCGTGCGGGAGAACTGCCGCAGCAGGATAAGGGCCTCTTCGGTCTCTTTGCTGTAGGAGACAAAGTTGTCGCCTTCGGTGTCGCTGTTCTCCAGCAGGTCGTAGATGAGCGTGTTGATGATCTCGCTGTTCGTGGCGCCAAGGACGCCGGTTACCTTCTCCGGCAGCGGCATGTCGTTGTCGATCAGGCCCACTTCCCGTGCGTCCTGCAGGTCGCGCCCGATGTACGCGATGGTATCGGCGAACTTGACCACACACCCCTCCAGGGTTGCGGGTCTCAGGATGCGGGAATCGTCGGCTGCATCCTGCACTTTCCGATCAAATGCTGTCCAGCCACAACAGGGCTCCGGCCGGATCCTGACATCGTCGGCCTCGCCGTTATGGCAGAGAATCCCGTCCAGCACCTGCAGCGTGAGATCGCAGTCCTCGATCCGGTCAAGGAACTGCACGCTCTGGACATTGTGGAAAAACTTCCCGATACCGTACTGCACGCAGAGCCGCGACAGGCAGCTCTCGCCGAAGTGCCCGTAGGGGATGTGGCCGATATCGTGGCCGAGGGCGATCGCCTCGATGAGGTCCTCGTTGAGCCTGAGGGACCTCCCGATCGTGCGGGCAATCCTCGAGACCAGCTGGACATGGATGACCCGGTGGGTGATGTGGTCGTTCTCGATCAGGTAGAAGACCTGGGTCTTGTCGATATACCGGGAATAGGCATGGGTATGGATGATCCGGTCGGCGTCCCGTGACCAGGGGGTCCTTATGTCCTCCTTGACCCGGTTGTGCCTGCGCACGGCATCGGCGCCGATCGTGGCATGGGGCGAGAGCAGTGCTTCCTGCCGTGCGGTCTGGGACCGGATGTTAAAGAACCTGCCGGGTTCGAGTACCCTTTTATGATCCTGTACCGGGTTCATGCACCATGACGTCTTCTCTCTGATCCCATAATCCTGCCGTGCCCGCCCCCGCCGGGGAGCGATGGAAGAGGCCGGTCGCGTTCCCGTGCTTCTGCTGCCGCACCTGCGGGGACGGGCCATCCGATGCAACGGCCTTGTCTCCCAGAACGGAAGGATAAGGCCACGCAGGGCAGCGGGGCGTGCGCTCTTCGGTGAACCGGAACGGGACCCCGTGGCAACCGGCAGGTCTGAAGTCCCGCACGGGGCAGCGGGGCATCCTGCCGGGCTGCAAGCAGGGCCCGGGAGAGCCGGTCACATCTGCGTTATTGGTCGCCAGCAGGGCAGCGACCGGGCCGGTAACGATTCCCGTATACGGGAAAGATACCCGCCGGCTCCGGAAAAATAGCGCTGCGCCAGGCGTCCGGCCCGCCTCAGCGTGAACACAGGGCAACGGTCTCGCCGAACTGGAGCACGTGTCCCTTCATGGCAGCGATGAGGGCATGCTTGTCAGCACCTGCCGGCAGGTCGAGCAGGGCATCGAGACCGTACACCTTGAACTGGTAGCGGATCATGCTGCCCGGCGGCGGACAGGGCCCGGTATACCCGATGGTCCCGTAATCCGTGATCCCTTGCACGGCAGCAACGGGCGTGGTGGTGGCACCCTGGCGGGGGATGCCGGGCGGGATGACCGGCACCGGGGGGAGGTTCCAGCAGGTCCAGGGCGTGAACGAACAGCAGGACTTCTCGAACGGGTTGAAGGCCATGACGGCAACGGATGCGGCAGACAGTCCCTTCAGCCGGATGGCGGGCGAGAGATTCTCCCCGTCGCAGGTGTGGGTCGGGGGGAACTCCAGAAAGTCCAGCGAGACGATGAGCGGTTCCATGATTCTTTTCATGGGGCGGACGGGTAAAAAAGGCAATGTATCCTGCCCATCGCGCTCACATCCTGTAAAATCCCGCCGGGGAGCGGATCGCCGGTCCCCCCCGTTTCCGGATACCCTGTGGTCCGATCCCCGCATCTTTATTGTATACTGAGCATAACTTATGGGAATACAGAGCGGAATTTTCATCCTGAGGTTATCCCATGGTAAAAAAAGATACAAAAAAGAAACAACCCGATGAGGAGTGCGACAGCGAGTGCGCGAGCTGCAAAACGGCCTCCACCTGTGCATCGGCAAAGAAGGGGCAGGCCGGCCTGCCGCCAAAGGCAGATATCGATGTCAGGCACGTCATCATGGTCCTCTCCGGGAAAGGCGGGGTAGGGAAGTCCACGGTCTCCGTCAACCTTGCCTATGCCCTGTCGGCACACGGGAAGAAGGTCGGGCTCCTTGACCTCGACATGCACGGTCCCAACGTCCCCAAGATGCTCGGGATTGAGGACCAGAAGCTTGCGATCCTGGGCAACCGGATCGAGCCCGTCCGTGTCACAGGGATGCTCTCGGTCATGTCGATGGCCTTCCTGCTTCCCGACACGAGCACGCCGATCATCTGGCGCGGGCCGATGAAGATGGCGGCCATCCAGCAGTTCCTTGGCGAGGTCAACTGGGGTTCGCTCGATTACCTGGTCGTGGATCTTCCCCCCGGTACCGGCGACGAGGCGCTCACGATCGCCCAGCTCGCCCCCAATGTCCGGGGGGCGGTCATCGTGACCACCCCGCAGGACGTTGCAACGCTCGATGCACGGAAGTCGGCGAAATTCATCGAGAAACTCGGCCTGCCGGTCATCGGGATCATCGAGAACATGAGCGGGATGCTCTGCCCCCACTGCGGGAAGGAGATCGATCTCTTCGGCTCGGGGGGAGGCAGGAAGATCGCCGACGAACTGAACGTCCCCTTCCTCGGGTCCATCCCGCTCGACATCGAGATGCGCAAGGCAGGCGACGAGGGCCGCCCGTTCATCATCCGCCGTGGCGACAGCGCGACGTGGAAGAGCGTGGACAAGGTCATGGAAGAGCTCATCAGGGTCACCGGGGGATAACCATGGACTATGCCCGGATTCTTACCGGCAGGGAAAAGCCCCTCCCTGTGTATGCGGAGGTCATTGTCGCGCTGGAGAACCCGCTTGCCTTCCCCGATCTCCTGGAACCGATCTACCGGGAAGCCATGAAACTCGACGACGAGACCCTCGACCGTTTCCGCTTCTCCCTGATGCGCCTCCAGCTCTGGGCCGACATCCACCGGAACGAGGACCTCGAGAAGGCGATGCACATCAAGTACGTGGCGCAGGTGCTCGAGAAAGTGATCTTCGGGTCGCTCGTCATGGAACCGGCGGAACCGGCTGCAGACTGATTTTTTTGGGTTCCCGCAACCCTTTTATCGGGGAAGATTGCGGGGAATGATACGCTTATCAGCCCGCCCGATCAATACTAGGAACACCCCGCGACACTACCTCAGACCGTTTTCCTCGATACGGATTGAATACCCCCACTACACCCATACGGAGCTATAATGACATCACGCATGCAGTCCCCGCACACGACCTGTCCGGGGTGCCAGGAAGAGGTTTTTCTCGACGAACTCGTCGGGGGCAAATGCCCGCTCTGCGGCTGTTCGCTCGAAGAGTTCGACGAGTCATTCGGCGAGTACGAAGGCATCCTCGACCGCTCGGACCTCTCGTGGCTGATCTTCAATTATTTTGTCTTCAAGAAGTTCGTTGACCTCGGGGTCCCGCCGCACCAGATCATGGAGTTCGTGGCCGCCTACGAGCAGAACGCGGAGAAGCCTCCCGAGGAATGGACGAAGACGGCGTTCTCCCTTGAGACCCCCATGCAGTGGCACGACAAAATCCGGCCCAAACGCTGCGCAACGTGCGGGAAATGGTTTTTTACCGGCGGGAAGAAACGGATCTCCGGCGATATGCGCCGGACGGCACTCGCGGTTGAGTATACCTGCGACCGGTGCTGAGATCTTTTTTTTTTTAAAAAAAATGGTTGACCCGGCTAGTGCCGGTACGCGATCTCCAGCAGTTCGCCGCTCTGGGCGTCCACCCACCCGACCGCCGGGGTCGGATTGGCTTTTGCCCGGAGGGTCTCGTCATCGAATACAATCTTCCAGGCCAGCGGGATGCTGGACAGGCGCGGTGTGGTTGCGGGGTCGTGGCGGTCTTTCCAGCGGATGTCGGCGGAGAGGATGTGGATCGTGGAGACGGAGGCAGGGTAGATGGTCTGTGCCCTTGCCTGGACCGTGTAGATGGCACTGGACCGGGTAACCAGCGCGTCCTCTGCTATCATGAAGGCGTTTTCGGGGGTCTGCCAGCGCTGCACGTACTCCGTTATCGCACCGCTGATCGCATCCACGGACACGATGAAGCCGTCGGCATCGCAGGGATAGTCCCGGATGATGCGGTTGTAGGTGAAGCGGTAGCTCCCGGCAACGGTTCCGCCGGGTGCGGATAACGGGACATAGCGGGAGTCGCTCAAGTTGATCGAGAGGATGCCGTTGTACCGGCTGCTGACCGTGCTGTCGGCGATCTGGCGGGCAGTGTCCATGGTCAGCACCGGGTTCTGCGACCGTCCGCCGGGGAGGATCGTGCGGTTGAAGGTGACCACTGTGCCGCTCTTTGCGTCCAGCATCCCGGAAGCTTCGGTTGTTGTGCCTGCCTGCAGGCTGAACTTCCAGACCTGCCCGAAGTCGGGACTCGTTGCCAGGTCCACGGTCATTTCGCCGGCGGGAAGGTCGGGGAACGATCCTTGTGCGATCTCCTTTGCCTGCGCTTCCGTTATCGCCGGGCCGGTGTCTCCTGCCGGTGTCACATAGGTATTTGCACTGGCGGTCTGGACCGGTTCCGGCATTTCCGTTGCGGTCCCGGCGGGGTTTACCGTAGGATTTACCGTGGTAACGGTGGCGGGAACACGGGTCGTGGCCGGTGCGGCGGCCGGCAGGGTGGTGGCAACGGTCGTGGCGGCAGCCGTACTCTCTAAGGGTGCTGCGGTGGGCGCGGGCGATGGCGCCGGCGGGGATACCATAAAGATCCCGCTCAGGACGATGTACGCCGCAACGACTGCAATCAGTGCAACGGCAGCCAGAACGATCTTTTTAATGAGGCGGCGCTGTTTCTTTTTCCGCACGATCTCCCTGTACCGTGCCGGAAGGTAGGGCTCGTTAAACTCGTCAGAATCGTTTTTCATAACCGCCGCCTCATAAATCCACGTTACTATCTATCCCCGGTGTTAATAAAAATGACCGGGTTTCCTCTGATGGTTTCTGCCCGGATCCGGGCCGGGCTTTCAGCAGACAGAGGAACGGGTGCGGTACGCGGGCGGGTGAATGGTAATCTCTGGGAATATCTCTCCAGGTGCGGGAAGGGATTTTTCGTACGGGTGTCTCCGGAATATGGTTGAAATGGATGTAAAATGCCTGCCGGTCACTGTTGTGAATTGTTATCAATTTCGAAAAATTTATCTACTATTTATTTTGTTTGTGCGGTCCCCGGTCTGCCTTACCCGACGTCGGCATAAGGGAAGAGATACTGAAACCGTAACACGAACGCATACGTAGGTTTATATCGTGTCAAATGATTAATATAATTCATCCGGACTGACGTAATTATGCAAACGATTACTTCCGGTGTACAGGAAGATCTTTCGTACCTGCAATCAGTTGTTGGAGGGAGTAGGATAAAATGACACGGAAAATACTCGCAATTTTCATTGCAATTATCCTGATTGCAATGATGGTAGTGCCTGCATCTGCTGCAGACGTCACCGTACCGAGCAGCCTGAGGCAGTGGGATGTCCATAATATCTGGAATGCTATCCTGAACCTGCAGAGCCAGATCAATGTTCTCAAGCTGAAAGCCGGTGCAACCGGGCCGACCGGACCCATGGGACCGCCGGGATCCCCGGGACCGCAGGGAGCAACCGGGGCTCAGGGGGATGTCGGACCGACCGGGGAAGCGGGAGCAACCGGACCAACCGGTCCTGAGGGAGCAGCAGGTGTAACCGGGTCGACCGGGCCTCAGGGAATTGTCGGGCCTACCGGAGCAACCGGGCCGACCGGAGCAACGGGAGCAACGGGTGCCGGTGCAACGGGACCGACCGGGCCTACGGGTGTAACCGGGCCGACCGGAGCAACGGGAGCGACGGGTGCCGGTGCAACGGGACCGACCGGGCCTACGGGTGTAACCGGGCCGACCGGTGCAACGGGAGCGACGGGTGCCGGGGCAACGGGACCGACCGGACCGACCGGTGT
>Ga0116171_10002033_pt1 | contig 19598 bp, 13 predicted proteins | sample AD_JPNHW2_MetaG_FD_89798 | JGI IMG/M metagenome (GOLD analysis project Ga0116171, IMG submission 89798) | Active sludge microbial communities of municipal wastewater-treating anaerobic digesters from Japan - AD_JPNHW2_MetaG | ecosystem: Engineered > Bioreactor > Anaerobic > Digestate | place... | reverse complement strand
TCTGCAAGTTGGTAAACAGGTTGTCCTTGAGGGGTTTCTTTGAGAAATAGCGGACGATAGGAAAGCGCAGTTCGCTGTTGATTACGGCGAAGGAAGGCCCGTTACGGACATTTTGAACAAACCCTCTCATATTGGTGGCCAGGGTCTGATAGGCATAATTTTGAGTTTGCGAAACCTGATTTTCGTTGTTAAACCTTGGAATGATCCAATTGTCAACACCTCCCATATAATACACCAGTTTGTTGTTGCCAAAAGATGTACTTGCCGCCAGGCGGTTGGCCCAGATAAAGGTGCGGTGAATCTTTTGGTAATGACGGAAATCCATTCCCAACACCACAAGGTTGTTGAACTTTTTGTCAAGTTTCTGGTAATACTCACCGAAGATTTTCCAGCGCCAGCCGTAGTAAATATTGATGGCTTTGTATTGTGTGTTGTCATAAACCAGCTCGGCTTTTGCTCCTGTCCAGAATTCGTGTATATCGGGGATTTGCAGGTTGTAATAATCCGTTGATGCATAGATCAGCTTGTCGTAACGTCCCAAAACAGTGCCTTTAATGGCCAACACCCTTGAAAAAGGCCATTTCATAACATAAAACAGAGAGTTGGAACGTAGCTTGATAACGGAATATTCGTTACTTCCCGTATTGGCTTGTCTGTAATAGAAAAAGCCGTGGTCGAGCCGTTTTTTCAGGTTTTCAAAACCAATAAAAAATTCGTTATTGTCAAAACTCAGTGAGAGGCTGATGCCTCCAGAAATTCTGTAATCTTCGAGCAAATCTATTACTCCGAGTTGAAAAAATACATTAAATCCCGGGTTGAGGTATACTGGCGAGCCTCCGGCTGTGAACTGCTGGTAGGAGGTGTTGAGGTAATTGAAATCTATCTGTCCGACAAGCTGGTTGATGGAATATTCTACGTTATAATTTTGCTGACGAGGAAGGGTAAATGTCTTCTTTACTTTCAACCCGAGCGAATCCTGATCTGTGGCAGCCAGAGATTTTTGTTCTCCGCCAAACACATAATTGTTGATATCCACGACTCCGGTATCAGGTTCATTATCTAACTGGTCGATAAGAACATTGGTTGGTTTTTTGGATTTGTTTTTTGTCTTTTTATTTTTGAGGATTTCTATTTCTTCGGTATTAATGGTTGAGTTGTTGTTGCCGGCTTCCTGTTGCAGGTTGTTCAAGAAAATCGTACGGTTAAAGGTGTTGGCTGGTGTGATTTTTTTTATGTCTTTGGCAGGCGTGAGGTCGTTGACATAAAGCCGGTGCCGGCCTTCTGAAAAAATCACTTCTGCCGATTTTTTGGCAGCAGGCGAAATGTCGTGTTGCAGTATGTTTCTCGAGTAATCGCTGGCCGCGAAAGAGGTGGTGTAATAGCGGTAATGTGTTGCCGTGTCGATATAACTGATGGTGCTGTCTATCCGTGCCAGATAGCGGTTATAAATTCCGTTTTCATCCGACAGGTACGAATAAAAGCGGGAATCATAGGGCAGGGGCATCATTTCATTGGTATGGGGTGTGTTGGTGAGGCGTTTCAGCAGTTTGCTTTTTGTTTTGTAATCATAGATGAAAATGTCCGTATATGGAAGCAGGTGTGTGATGGTATCCCTTTCGGTTTCGAGGTAAGTAAGCACATCATACCTTACAGTGTCGTCGGGGCGATTGGAACTGAAAATGATTTCGGATGAATTATTGGCAAAACGGGGGTTAAGATCGTCGTAGATGTCTTTGGTTATCGGCTCGTAAGTATGAGCGGCTATGTTGTATACATAGATATCTGTCTGGCCTTGTACTACGCCTGAAAACACTATCATTTTGCCGTTTTGCGAAAACGAAAGGTCAAGAATTTTTTCGAGGTTGAATAGTTGTTGTTTTTCAAATTTTTTTTCATCAATCATATAGGAATACATCATATTGTTTCCTTTGGTTTCTATGATAATGGCAAGCATTTTTCCTGAAGGATGCCAGGCCAGTAAAGGAAAGGAGTAGTCAATTTTTTCGTCAAGCCGGCATTCGCGTTGCAAAATTTTTCGGGCTTTATTTTTCTCCAAATCGAACAGCCAAACGCGGTATTGCCCCATATAATTGGTGGTATATGCAATATATTTTGCATCGGGGCTGATTTTTATGTTTCCGTAAACATAGTTTTTTTTGAATTTTTTCAACAGTGCCGTTTCTTTTGTTTTTTGACGCCCCTGGTCGCTGTCATAATACATTTGTTCATAGTAAGCCAGCCATTCTTTGGCAAGGTTTTTAAACGATACACCGAGCACGTAAAGGAAACCGCTTTCCATATTGCGGCTGACCTTGGATAAGTAAACAATATTTGAGATGGCAGAGGGGCCATATTTATCGGCCACATATTTCCAGATGGAATGCCCCGCATAAATGGCATCATCACCTGAAAGACTGTTGTATCGTTTATAATCGCCGCGAAGAATGCCGTCTTTTACGTAATTGTCTATTTCGGCGCTCCAGTTTTCGGAGATGTATGACACCAGTCCTTGCGAGTACCAGGCAGGCATTGACATCAAAGCCGAATTTTTTATCATAGAGGTGATTTTACCGCCGTACATCATCTCGTCGATAATAACCTGTGCCATTCCGGCACGTATTTGTTTTTCAAAATCAGTGTGGCTGCCGTTATAGTATAAAAAGACCTTGGTACCTACAATATGTGTCGTTCCGCCAATGTTGTAGTTTACATCCTGAATAAGGCCAATGTTGCTTTCCTGAAGTTCAGAGAACTTGTTGTAGATGATAAACTGTATCTTGTCTTCGAGCGTGTACTCGAGTTTTTTTTCTATTTCTTTCAGGTATTTATCGGCATATTTGGCCGTATAAACTGCCAGTTCTTTACCGTTGAGGTAAAAGTAAGTATCAAATTTTTCAAAGCGCATGAATGACCAAAAACGATCGGTATATTGAACACGGTTTTTGCCAAAGTTAAGCTGCGAGCCGTTATAAAACTGGGCATGGACCGAAAAGCCTGATACTATCAGGAAAGACAGTGTCGCTAGTATTTTCAGGTGCCTGCCCATAAACAGTATTTAATAATACTGTAAAGTTACAAACTTTTAATATTGAGTGGGCAAAAATTATTCAAAAAGTAGCTGATGGAGACAATGCGTGAATACTTCATAAAATTTGCATTAATGATATTTATTTGTCATGAAAAAAGTTTGTGGAAAACGTGGCTGAGTTAACATGTTGGAAATTGTTTTATTTGTTGCATCATCCGGTTTGTAAGGACAAAAAGAAAAATTCCAGCTTTATTTTGAAATAGTTTATATTTGAAAAGATTATTGAAATACTTTCAGGCAATGAAAAGGATAGTGTTACTCTTCTTAATTACCTTCTGCTGTTTTCTGATCACAAAAACCCCTGCGCAGCCTGTCGCCACATGGCAAAAGAGCATCGGCGGTTCAGGGCTTGATTTCGGCAAAGGACTTTGTGTCGCCAGAGATTCGCTGTCGTATTATATTACCGGATATACAAATTCTACCAACGGAGATATCTCAACCAACCTTGGCGGAACTGATATTTTTCTTAGCAAGATAGATATAAACGGGACTGTGCTTTGGACCCGCACCTATGGCACCAATGCTGATGATTATTCACACGCTGTTATATCTTCGGGCGACTATGGTGTGGCCATTTGCGGTTTTACCAGGGATACGCTGTCAGCGGGGACCCATGGAGGGTTTGATGTGATGCTTATAAAAGTTGACTCTTCCGGAAATCAGCAATGGATGAAATTTTACGGAGGCAGCGGAAATGATGGCGACCATAGCACTGAAATAATTGAAACGGCTGACAGGAGTCTGGTCTGCATTACCGGCTCGGCCTCTTTTGATGGCGATCTGGATACCAATTATGGAAGCACTGATTACTGGCTTTTTAAAACAGATTCGGCAGGGAATCTTATGTGGCAAAAAAATTTTGGCGGCAGCGATGATGAAGACGGGCATAGTATTTTAACCATGCCTGATGGCGGTTTTATCATTAACGGACATACCGCTTCCAACGATGTGGATGTTAGCGGGCATCATAACCCCAACAGCGGCATACACGATGGCTGGGTTGTGCGTGTGGGGCCAACGCGGAATATAATCTGGCAGAAATGTATTGGCGGTACAGGTTTTGAACTTATCAACCAGATGGTTGCAGATGATTCGGGCCGTGTTGTGATGGCTGGATATACTACTTCCAATGATGGCGATGTTACGGGCAACCAGGGCATGAACGATGTGTGGATAGTTAAAATTGATACGGCTTCGGGGAGTTTGTTATCCTCTGATGTATATGGCGGATCGGGAGATGACTATGGCCTTTATTTGTTGAAGCATACCGGTGGGAACCTGAAGTGCGGCGGTTATTCCAACTCCTCCACAGGTGATGTGACCGGCAGCCATGGCAATTTCGATTATTGGGTATTTACCCTGGATCAAACCGGTGAGATAATCTGGGGAGATTGTTTTGGAGGCAGCAACAACGACCGTATGGGCGGCATCAGGCAAGGCACGGAAAATGGAATTATATGTTTCGGATTTTCAAATTCTGTAGATGGCGATGTGGCTGGGAATCAAGGCTTGTTTGACTGTTGGGTTTTCCAGATTGACTGTCAGAAGCCGTCTGCATCATTTACCTGCACTCCCAATCCGGCTTGTGCAGGCGATACCATTGATTTTAGTAATCTCACTACGGGAGCATTGACCTGGCAATGGTATGTCAATGGAGTAAGCTACAGTAGTGATTTTAACGTCCCGGCCCTGATTGCAGTCAGTGGAACCGACTCTATTACCCTGTTGACATCGTTTGAATCATGTTCCGACACTGCCATGCAGATTGTAACTGCTTATTCTTCTCCTGTGGTGGATTTGGGTTCTGATACCAGCATTTGTGCCAGTTGCAGTATTATGCTTGACGCTGGTAATCCGGGTGCGGAATATTGGTGGTCAACGGGTGACAGCACACAGCAAATCACGGTTACAGCAGGAGATACTGTTTGGGCTGAGGTTATGGTTCATGGGTGCGCGGGTATTGATACGATAGTGGTGTCAGCGGATACTGCAACCACAGTTGGTGAATTTGCCGGGCATAGCTTTGATATTATGCCAAATCCTAATTCCGGAATTTTCAGAATAAAAACGAGCAGCACCGAAAACTACCTTGTAGAGGTTTGGTCAGCGGATACCCGTTGCCTGATTAGGACAGAACCTTGCAGGGGCGATGCATTGGTTGATTTGGCAGCGGTGGATGCAGGATGTTATGTGGTAATTATCAGAAACACCGAAAGAGTGCTGGCAGTGAAAAAGGTATTTATTTACTAATGCCAGCAGTGATTGCCGCACCACCAAAGATTGATAGATTTTCCTCAGATAATTTTTACCGTCGATTCGGGGACCCAGCCATCGCTGCCATTGGCAATCCTGATTTCTATCCAGGCACCTACCTTGTCGGTGATTTTTACTTTGGAACCTTCGTGAATGACAAAAATATCCTGACTGCCCTCGTCGGGTGAGCTTTTTACGTTCACTGTCGGTTCAAAGATGATGGCTTCACGGGAGGTTTGAAAGTCGCGGTGCTGATAGAATGCATTGATCACTGAAATCAATGTGCTCATCAAAAATACTAACCCAACCCAAAAAAATATTTTCCGTACAGTAATGGTATTCCCGACAAGGAAGATAGCGGCAGCCACGAAAAAAACAAATAAAAATATCAGGCTGAAGATGGCCCAGGTATCCACAGAAAGGCTTTGCCGGAATCCCATCAACCATCTTTTGTAAAAAGGCTGTGGCAGCTCTTCAATTTTATCAATTATTTTGGTATTGGCAACATTAATATTAAAATCAATTTTTTCGCCGGAAGGGTTGAGTTTTTTTGCTTTTTCGTAATAAAGCAGCGCCGAAGGGTAATCTTTGGTTTTAAAATACGCGTTGCCGAGGTTGTAGAAGAGTTCTGAAGATTGAAAATTATTTTTTACCAACTGTTGGTACAGTTCAACGGCTTCGGCGTATTTTCCTTCTGTATATGCCTGGTTGGCACGGGCAATGATGTCTTTATTATCAGCCGCTGATAGGTGCAGCCCCTGAATAATGATAACGACAAGCAGGAATATCTTTTTCATCATTTCATTATTTTTTTATTTCAACTCTCTTTCCGTTTTACTGATTATATCCATTGCTTCGTTGTATAAAGTTTCCATGCCTTTGGTTGCCTCCGCAGGGGCAAAACGGGCAAATTCGCAATCGTCCAGTATCTCTATGAATTTAGTGCGTATATTCTCTTCAATATTTTTGTTTGCAAGGGTTTCTCGGGCTGTATCCAGCGATAATTCCGACAAGGGTATCGAGAACTTGTCGCAGATATAGCCCCATAATGCTCTCGAAAGTTCCTGGTAGAAATTATTACGCTCGTTTGATTTCATAAAAATGTTGGCCTGCTTAAGCCTTTTTAAGGCAACTTTGGTGGCTCGCATGTTTTTGAGCAGGGCCGTGTTGCTTTGCAATTTGATGTAGCGTCGCATCAGTATAACAAAAGCTATAAACAGCATTACAGGCAGCACCAGCAGAAACCAATACCAGGCAGAGCCAAAAAAGAAATATCCTCCCGGAAAGACTTCAAAATCTTTGTTCTCAATAAATTTGATGTCGCTGCCAATATATTTTATGTCTTCTTTATTGGTGCTGCTGCTATATGCACCGCCGCTTCCATCGCCTTTGCCAACCTTAAGATTTATTTCACCGGAACTCAATGTCGTGTATGACTTTTTGTTTTTGTCGTAATAACTCAGGGTTATCGGGTTGAGTTTAAAAGTGCCCTGTGTGCGCGGAATAATCAGGTATGAAAACGTTTTTGACCCCGCGATTTCATTTCCTGAAGAAATGTTTTCGGTGATTTGCGGGTCGTACACTTCAAAATCAGGAGGAAATTCGATGTTCAGGTTGTCGATGAGGTTCAGGTTCCCTTTGCCGCTGATTTTTACTGTCAGGGTTACCGCATCATTGGCTTTAACTTCGTTTTTGTCGAGAGTGGCTTCCATGTTCAAATTGCCCACCAGCCCGCAGAAATCTTCGGGTTGCCCGGCGGGAAGTGCCGTAACATTGATGGCGAGGGCGTTGGATTTGAGTGTTTTCTTTACTTCCTGGTAGCCGCTGGTAAAGGCGTTCTGGAAAAAAGGGTCGTTAAAGAAAGGATCATTAAAGAAATTTCCAAAGGGGTTATTGGCTTTTTTCTTAACGAGGATATGTGCCAATGCCTCTACTTCGAGCGGGTCCACGGTAAGTTTTCCCGACTTTTGTGGAAACAGAGCCACCTTACGGATCTCGGCCACAGTATATTTTTGTCCGTTAACGGTTTCGTTGTATTGAACGGCCTGTTCCTTGTTTTTCATCAGGTCGTATGACCAGAATCCTGAGAAGGACGGAAGTTTTTGTATGGCGTATTGCGATACAGGGATGCGGGTATATATCTTGTAAGTAACGGTAAGTTGTTCTCCCTGCATCACATTTGTTTTGTCGGCAAATACTTTAACAAAAAGGTCGGTGGCAGAGGCCTCGGCGGATGTGGTCTGCTGGTTCTGTTTCGTTTGCTGTTGTTGCTGCTGATTGCCTGAAGCAGTGCCGGTGTTGGCGACTTCAATGGTAAGAGTATTAGACGATATCCATTTCCCGTTTACTTTTACTTTGGCCGGTTCGATGGTGAACTTTCCGGCTTTGGTAGGTGCAATGGTATATATCCAGCTTTGCGTGCTTTGTACCACAGATTTTCCGCCGATAAATGAAATATTGCTGCTCGACGAATTGTAAGGTCCGTTGGCGTTAAACCCGCTGAATGAAGGTGCCTGAAAGCTTTCGGCCTGTGCATCCGATAGGGTATAGGTAATACGTATCGAATTGTTTAATCCGGCACTTGATGAACTGGCTGATGCGGTAAATTTCTGTGCAAAAGAAATTTCAGGCACAGCAAAAAAAGCTATGGTTACAATGATTAACGCAAAATGTTTGTATGTACTGATGATTCCTTTCATTTTCTTTTGTTGCATTATCTTTATAACTCTCTCCAGGTTTCCCAATCCCCTAATCTCCCATTCACCCATTCCCTTATTTAACTTAATTAACATAATCACTTAATCTCCCAATCTCCTAATCTCCCAATCTCCCAATCTCCCAATTTTCCAATTCCCCAATCTACCAATCTTTCTCCGTCTTATAATTCTGGCTGTTTTGTTCTTTTTCGAGTTTTTCCCTTAGGTTCTTTTCTTTATTTTGCAGTGCGTTTAGCATACGTTCAGCATCTTCTTTTGAAATCTGTTGTTTTTGTTGATTCTGCTGATTTTGCTGGTTTTTGTCTTGTTTCTGGTCCTTGTTTTGTTGTTGCTGTTGTTGTTTCTGGTCCTGGTTTTGTTGCTGCTGTTGTTGTTGTTGTTGTTGTTGTTGTTGTTGTTGTTTCTGAATCATCCTTTTGGCGTACTCCAGGTTGTATTTGGTTTCGGTATCATTGGGTTTTTGGCGCAACGCATTTTTATAGGATTCTACGCTTTCCTGATATTTTTTCTGCTGAAGCTGACTGTTTCCGAGGTTGTGATAAGCTTTGGCTGCAATGTCTTTAGAAATGTCTGATTCGGTAAGGTTTTGAAAAATCTTTTCCGACTCTTCGTATTTTCCTTGTTTGTACATGGCATCGCCGAGGTTAAACAGGGCTTTTTGATAATTGTTTTGCTTTTCGAGGGCTTTACGGTAGTTTATTTCGGCTGCTTTATAGTCGTTTTTTTCAAAAAGTTTGTTCCCGGCCCTGAGTTCTTTCACTGCTGTTTGCGCCGACCCATGAGTAGAAAATACCAACAGTATTATTATTGCAGTGAGATGATAATACCAACTTGTTATTCCTAATTTACTATGTAAAACTGTCATTTTCATATTAAATCAGACTACGAAATTATATGTTTTTTTGAAAAAAGGTGTACGTTGCGTGTCAGTTTTGTTTTTCTTTCCAGAATGATCAGGTCGGCAATCAGAAGCAGCAATGCGGCAATGATAAAATACATATAGGTATTGCGATATTCTGAAAAAACCCTGGCTTCATATTCTTTTTTTTCAAGCTTGTTGATTTCGTCAAAGACCTTGTTCAGTCCGGCATCGTTAGTGGTTGCCCTCACATAAGTGCCTTTGCCTGCTGCCGCCACTTGCTGAAGCATGGTTTCGTTGAGTTTGGTTACTACGGTGTTCCCAGAATTGTCTTTTTTGTATTCAATATTAAATCCCGACATGTTTACCGGTATGGGCGCTCCTGCAGCAGAGCCTATTCCTATGGTATAGGTCTGCAGGCCGTCACTGGCTGCTGCCCGTGCTGCTTCAATGGCATCGTCTTCGTGGTTTTCACCATCGGAAATCACAATGATTACTTTTTTGTTTTTGCTGTTTTTATCGAAAGACACCCTGGCAAGGTTTATAGCATCACCTATAGCAGTTCCCTGTGCCTGTATAATATCGGGATTTGCTTCCGATACAAGCATTTTGGCTGCCGCGTAGTCCGTGGTAACCGGTAATAATACCTGTGCTTTACCGGCAAAGACAATTATTCCTATCTGGTCATCTTCAAATTTATCAATGAGTTTGCTGATAGCCATTTGCGAGCGCACTATACGGCTGGGCTTGATATCCTGTGCCAGCATACTGTTGGATATGTCGAGGGCGATGATGATGTCAAGGCCTTTTCTTTTTACCGAACTCATTTTTGAGCCAATTTTCATGTTGACCACAGCGAAAACCAGCATAGTCAGCGTCAGCATGAGCAGGACAAATTTCACTATTGGCCTGGCTGGAGAATAGTCCGTGAGGATGCGTTGCACCACGTCGGCATCGCCGAATGTGTGCATGGTGTTTTTCTTCCATCGCAACATCAGCAAAAACAGCACGATACATACAGGAATAAGTATCAGCAGGGTTAATAATATCAGATGATCAAATGCAACCATAGCCGTATCAGGGAATTTTTTTGAAAATTGTTAAACGCAAAAGAATCTCCAGCACCAGCAGTCCTAAGGCTGCCAGGATAAATACAAAGTATTCGTCTTTTTTATTTTGAAAACGGGTAACATCAATTTTTGACTTTTCCAGTTTATTTATCTCATTATAAATTTCTTCGAGTTTCTTTTTGTCGGTGGCTCTGAAATATTTACCCCCGGTCATTTCGGCCACCTGTTGCAACAATTTTTCATCAATCTGCACATCTATATTCTGATACTGGATGCCGAAAGATGTTTGAAAAGGGTAAGGAGCCTTGCCCATTTTGCCAACCCCTATCGTATATACCCGGATGCCAAATTTTTTTGCTATCTCTGCTGCGGTAAGCGGGTCGAGAGATCCGGTATTGTTGATTCCATCTGTAAGCAGGATTATCACCTTACTGACAGCCTTGCTTTTTTTGATGTGGAATACTGACAGGCCCAGTCCGTCACCCAATGCTGTACCATCGGTAATCATGCCGCTTTTTACCTGGCCGAAAAAGGACTTAAGAACGGTGTGGTCTACTGTGAGCGGACATTGTAAAAATGATTCTCCGCTGAAAATTACCAGACCTATACGGTCATCAGGCCGGCCGTCAATAAACTGCATGGCGACTTCTTTGGAAGCTTCCAAACGGTTGGGTTTAAAATCTTCGGCAAGCATACTGCCCGAAATGTCTAATGAGATAAGAATATCAATCCCCTCAACCTTAATATCGCTTTTGTCCAGGCTGCTTTGTGGCCGTGCAATGATGAAAATCAGCAAGGCGATAAGCAGCATTCGCAGTATAAATGGCAGGTGTATCAGCCGTTGTCTGAGGGTGGGAGGGATGTTTTCCATTCCCGCAGCGGACGAATAGCCAAGGTCGGAAGTGCTGTTTTTGTGCTTGTATATATAATGAATTATCAGCAGAGGAATAATAATCAGCAGTAGCAGACACCACGGTTGTGCAATATATATATATAGTATGCTGAGCAACATTGCTTATTCAGTTTTTGGTTCTTCTTCAGGTTTCTGTTTATTGGGTTCGTTAGTTGTGCCGGCCTGTGTTGTGACACTGGTTTTTGGCCTGGTGTTTTCCACGAATAATACTCCGTTTTTCAGGCTATGGTCGTGTTCGTCGGGTAGTGGGTTAAACTTTGCAAACTTCACCATATCAGCCAGAGTAAGAATTTTTTCCAGTCTTTTTATTTCTTCCTCGGGCAGATGAGCTGTTTTCAGCGAGGCAATAAGGTCGGCAGTAACCATTTCCATGGCTTCCACCTGAAATTGCCCTTCCAGATAAATGCGGAGGATATCGGTCAGCCCGGAGTGGAATTCCTTGGTTTTGCCGCTTTGCCAAAGCTTTTGGATGCGTAAGTCTTCCAGCTCGGTAAGGGCTTTTTCATAAGGAGGAATTTTGGGTTTTTGGGGCAATTGTATTATGGGCTCTTTTTTGCGGAGTTTACGCAAAACATATATGATTATGCCCGAAATCAGCAAAATGGCGAGCCCCAGCAGTACCCAGGGAAGTACTTCCCGCCAGGTCAGGGGTTCTCCAAGAGGCATTTTTATGTCTTTAAATTCTTTGGTGGTGTCAACGTGTACGGTGTTTACATAAAGCATTATCGGGTTGGTGCTGGCGAAATAGTTGGCAGTGTCGTTGGGCATGCGGTAGGCAAATACCATCGGCGGGATTACAAAAGTACCCGAGTCAAAAGATGAAATGTACAAACTTTGTGTAAATGTGGTAAACTTTTTATCGGCAGAGACGGTGGTATCCATTTTTGACCGCGACACTACTTCCACTTCTTTGGTTAAGGTATCTGCAATAACGGGCATTAGCGGGGTTGCCGTGCTGGGGAAGGAAAACTTGTAGGTAAGTTTTACCTGGTCACCGATAAGGATATTGTTTGAATCGAGGGATGCTGCGGCTTCGGTTTTTTGGGCAAAGACACCAGATGGCAGCCAGATAAGCAGCAGTATGATAAAAAAATCCGATAATTTATTTCGCGGGTTCATACTCTTAATATCTTGATTCGCGTTTTTTGAATAATTTGATCAGAGGTTTGGTGAAATCTTCGTCGGTGTTCACTTTGGCAATGTCAATGCGGCTTTTTACAAAAATGTCGTGAAGCATTTTTTCATGCTGCATCCAGTGGTATTTATGTGTTTCCTGAAATTCTTTTCCCGAGGTGTCCACCCAATAGGTCTTGTTGCTTTCAAAGTCCCTGAATTTCATTAACCCTGCCCGGGGCAGATCGCTTTCGCGTTTGTCCACAATTCTTATACCTATGAGGTCGTGTTTGCGGGAGGCAATTTTTATGGCATCCTGAAAGCCGGTGTCCATAAAGTCTGTAATCAGGAATGCCGTGCAACGTTTTTTTATTGCATTAGTCAGAAATCGCAATGGTTCTGACAGTTTCGTGCCTTGGCTTTGCGATTTGAAGTCAACCAGTTCGCGGATGATACGCAAAATGTGTGCGGTACCTTTTTTGGGCGGGATAAATTTTTCAATGCGGTCGCTAAAAAATACTACACCCACTTTGTCGTTGTTTTGAATGGCCGAAAATGCCAGTACGGCTGCAATTTCAGTAATTTTTTCGGTTTTCAGCATTTGTTGGGTGCCAAAATAATTTGATCCGCTGACATCTATCAGTAGCATTACCGTCAGTTCGCGTTCTTCTTCAAACACCTTCACATAAGGATGGTCAAACCTGGCGGTAACATTCCAGTCAATTGAGCGGATGTCATCGCCGTAATTGTATTCGCGCACTTCGCTGAATGCCATCCCACGCCCTTTAAAGGCGCTATGATACTGTCCGGAAAAAATCTGGTTCGTCAGTCCTCGCGACTTGATTTCAATTTTTCTAACCCGTTTAAGTAAATCTGCCGTTTCCACTTTTTATACTTTCAACTTTCAATTTTCGACTTTTAATTCACCGCAACTCACTAATCTCCTAATTCTCTATCTCACTCAATTAACTAATCACCTAATCACCTAATCACTCAATTAACTTAATCCCCTAATCACTCAATCTCCCAGTCTCCCAGTCTCCCAGTCTCCCAGTCTCCCAGTCTCCAAATCTCCCAATCTCCAAATCTCCCAATCTCCTATTTAACCCAATAAACTTAATCTCCTAATCACTTAATCACTCAATCCCCTATTTAACTTAATTAACTTAATCCCTCAATAGCTCAATCTCTAATCTCCATCCTCCTAAGGCACTTCAACACTATTCAGAATTTCATTAATAATTTCTTCCGTAGTAATATTTTCTGCTTCGGCTTCATAAGTCAGGCCGATACGATGGCGCAGTACGTCATGGCAGACAGCCCTGATGTCTTCCGGGTACACATAACCTTTGCGTTTGATGAAGGCATAGGCTTTGGCAGCCAGCGCCAGATAAATACTTGCTCTGGGAGATGCACCGTAGCTGATAAGCCCCTTGAATTTTTTCAGGTTATACTTGTCGGGGTAACGGGTGGCAAAAACAATATCGGTAATATAGTTTTCTATTTTTTCATCAATGTATACCTCTCTTACAATGGCCCGAGCCTTGAGGATATCGTCAGTTTTTATGATAGGGCTAGTGGTAAGAGTTTTGTTCCCGATGTTTTGTCTCATGATGAGTTTTTCTTCTTCTTTGGTGGGATAGCCGATGACCACTTTCAGCATGAAACGGTCCACCTGGGCTTCGGGCAGGGGATAGGTGCCTTCCTGTTCGATAGGGTTTTGTGTAGCAAGAACGAGAAAGGGTTCGGGCAATTTGAAAGTGGTATCGCCAATGGTAACCTGACGTTCCTGCATGGCTTCCAGCAGCGCACTTTGTACTTTTGCCGGCGAACGGTTGATTTCATCGGCCAGGATGAAGTTTGAGAAAACAGGACCCTGACGTACATTAAATTCTTCTTTTTTCTGGCTGTAAACCATGGTGCCAACAAGGTCGGCAGGGAGCAGGTCCGGGGTAAACTGTATACGGTTGAATTTTGCGTCAATGGCACTGGCCAGCGATTTTATGGCAAGGGTTTTTGCCAGACCGGGAACACCTTCCAGTAAAATGTGACCATTAGAAAGCAATCCGATGAGCAGGCGCTCAACCATGTGCTTCTGTCCGACTATCACTTTCGACATTTCCATGCTGACCATGTCAACAAATGCGCTTTCGCGCTGGATACGATCATTAAGCTCTCTGATATCAATTATTTCCTGCATAATCTTGAAATTTTTTTGGGCACAAATTTAAAATAGTGAACAATCTTTTTTCAAGTACATTTTTGTTAAAAAATGTTAATGAAAGCATTAAACAAACATCATATACAACTTTATTTCCCGGGATTTATTATTTCAATAAAAATTTTTTTTATTTACACCAGCTTTAATAACTTTGTGCATCATAAAACACTGAAAAACACAACAAAATTTAATACAGATGATAAAAAAATTATTCTTTTCATTAGTTACCTTAGCCTTGTGCATTAATGCTGAAGCTCAATGGACAAACAAGACAATGATCTTTGAAACCCTCACCAGAAGTTACCGCGTTTACAAGTCTCCAAACTATAATCCTTCGGTACCGGCATCCCTGGTGATTACATTGCATGGCCTTGGCGATAACATGACCGCTTTTAGCCAGCTTGGGTTTAATTATATTGCCGATACTGCCAATATTATTGTTGTCTGTCCTCAGGCGGTCAATGATCCATTGGTGGCTGCGGTTTTTGGTTACGGCACGGCCTGGAATTCGGGCGCCGGAATGTATTATAGCGGCAGTTGGTACTATCCTAATCCCAGTGTTAATGATATAGGTTTTATGAATGCCCTGGTGGATTCTGCCCGGGCAAATTACTCCATCGACGCTTCACGGATGTATATCTGCGGATTTTCTATGGGAGGGTTTATGACCGAACGCATGGCCTTACAGTCCAATCTTGATTTTGCTGCCTTTGCCTCAATGTCGGGAACGATAGGTGCAGGCATAAGCGCCTATAATCCAGGGCGGCCTGTTCCAATTGCACATTTTCACGGCACTGCCGATTCCACGGTTTATTATGTCGGCAATCAATTTGGTATAGACCCTGATTCATTGATTCGTTTCTGGGTGCTGAATAATGGCTGCAATCCTGTGCCGGATTCAACAGGGTTTGCGAATACTGCTGCCGACAATATCACGGTGGATAAATTCTCCTATGCCGGTGCAGGCCCCGATGCTGAAGTGCTCTTTTACCGAATGAACGGCGCTAGCCACGAAGTGTTATATCAGCCGGATAATGATATGACCGAGATTCTCGAAATCTGGAAGTTTTTCCGACGGCATCAAAATCTTACTGCACAGGTGCCAGAACAGGAATTACAAAAAGATATTTTTATGTATCCCAATCCTGCAAGTGAGTTTATAAATATCATGACTCCTCCGGTTAATGGAAAAAGCAACGTGGAAATATTTACGCTACAGGGCGCATTGATATATTCTTCAACACTCACCGGGCAATTCCATCATATTCCGTTATCTAAGGATGTGTTTCGCAGAGGTATGTACCTGCTCAGGGTGAGTGGCCCCACTATTAATGTTACCCGCTCAATAATTGTCCAGTAATTAAAGTATTGTTATCTTTTTGAAATCCAGATTCTTGAAGGGAATCTGGATTTTTTTTGAGATGAAAATAATTAATACGAAAATTTTTAGTTAAAATATCATCGAGATATGTAACAAAAATAATCTTTGTTAGTCTTATTGTGTGGTTATACAAATTATTAAAATGAACTGCATAAAAAAATTTATTTTACTGTTTTTGCTCCTGGGCGCGGGAAGCCTCTATTCTCAGACACCGGGACGCGTTACCATCAAGGGTGTTATTAAAGATAAAGATAACAACGAAGCCGCTTTTGCCACTGTGATGTTGCTCAGCCCTAAAGACTCCACCCTGCAGAATTTTACGCAAAGCAATGATCATGGGGCTTTTGCTTTTAATAATGTGAAAAACACTGCCTATTTGCTGAAAGTATCCCACATAAGTTTTCTGCCGCTGCAGCAATATTTAGTACCGGCCACCTCCTCCGTCAATGATTTGGGAACGGTGTCCATAAAACCTATCGCCAAAGAGCTTTTTGAGGTGGTCATCCGCGAAGCCAAGGCTCCTTTATCTATCAGAGGCGACACTATCGAATACGATGCAACTACTTTCAGGGCGCCTCCGGGTTCTTCTGTCGAAGACCTGTTGCGAAGGCTGCCCGGTATCGACGTAGATGCTTCGGGCAACCTTAAATCGCAAGGTAAAGACGTAAAAAGGGTATACGTGGACGGGAAAACTTTTTTTGGTGATGATCCCGCAGGTGCTACCAAAAATCTTGATGCTAATGCTGTGTCCAAGGTGCAGGTGTTTGACGAAAAGTCGGAACAGGCCAAACTCACCGGGGTAGATGATGGCGTGAAAGAAAAAGCCATGAACCTCGAGCTGAAAGATGAGTTTAAAAAGGGTAATTTCGGTAAAGTTACTGTAGCTGGCGGAACTAACGAAGAAGGGGTGCTGCGTTGGGCTGGACGTGGCAATTTTAACCGTTTTGATAAAAAATCACAACTGTCGTTTATCGGCTATGCCAACAATATAAATGAAACTGGTGTCAACTGGGAAGACTACGGAGAGTTTAAGGGACAATCAACTTTCGATCGTTACGATAACGGCGATTTTGGCTTCAGCTCAGGCAGGGGAAGATATTTTTATATGACCGATGAGGACTCTCCCATAAGCTATTTCGACGGCCGTGGATTCACTAAAAACTATGGTGGCGGAGCAAATTATAACTTTGATAACAAAATCACCAAGTTCAATATTTCTTATTTTTATAAAAATAATCAGCAGGAGTACGACCAGTTTGACTATAAAGAAACTTTTTTTCAGGATAGCTCCTATTTCAATAACGACACCACTGATTATGCCGATACCCGGCAAAGTCACACGGTGGCGGCACGTATCGAACAAAATATTGATTCCAATAATGTGTTAATTGTAAAGGCTAATTTCAGGTACAATATCATCGATAAGAACACGTTGAAAACAAGTTTTTATTCATTGGGCGATAATGAGATTATCAATAACCTGCTTACCAATAATGCTTCGGATGCCAATTCCTGGAAACTTAACAGTACCGCAATTTACAGGCATAAATTTAAAACCAAAGGCCGTTCGTTTGCCATAAGCGGAGCTTATAACATCAACCCAGGAGATGAAAGCGAAAAATATTATTCCAGCAATGCTCATTTTATTCCTTCTTATGAGGAAGTGTTGCATCGCATCTCTGCCAGGAATTACGATAAACAACAGATTAAATCCAGTATGCTCTACACAGAACCGCTGTCGAAGAAGTTTTTTATGGAAGTGTTTTACAACTTCAACACTTCAAGCAATAAGGTGAACCGTCAGATTACAGATGCTCTTCACAGTGAAATACGGATCGACAGCCTGAGCGTTTTTTATACCAACAAAGTAATGATCAACCGCCTGGGAACAGATTTTCGTTATTCTTACAATGGACTGAATATCATGCTGGGCGTTGCCGGACAATACCTTACTTTGAACGGAAAATATACTGTGGACGAAAACATGCCTTTGATTACCGATCCTATCGAAAAAGATTATTGGAGCCTGAGCCCCAATTTTAATATCTCTTATGAGTTTCCTAACAATATGTGGCTGGAGTTCGATTACGGGTATGATGTAGCCGAACCTTCGTTCGATTACCTGCAGCCGGTTCCCAGTGTATCTAATCCACTTTACCGTACCATAGGGAATATTAACCTGAAACCAGAACGTACGCACAATATCAGCATAGAATATAATTATTATAACCCGGCCACTTTCTCGCATGCCGGGATCAACGGCCAATACAGTTATTGCGCTAACAAGATTTCATATAACCAAAATATGATGTGGCTCGATTCACTGGGAATAGTTACTGTGTCAAAGCCTGAAAACAATTCGGAGTCCCACAGCATAAATTCCTGGGCATGGTTTGGTTATCCGATAATAAAAACAAAATTTACCAACGACTGGAGCCTGGGCTTTAATTATGATAATTACGGATCTTTTGTTAATGATGTTTACAATGAAAATCACCAGTACCGGTATAATCTTAATACTTCATTTAACATCACCCCAATACAACAGCTTGTGATTGCCCTGTCGGGCCGTGCGTCACTTGCAGATTCCCGCTTGTCGATGAATACCGAACGCAATCAGTTCTCGCAGACCTATAAAGCAGGTTTGTCGGTAAAGTGGCAGTTTTTAACCAAGACATTTTTTGAAAGTAATTTTGATTACGAGTTTTACAGAAACTCACTTTATGGATACGTAAAAAATATTCCCGTTCTTAATGCCTCTGTGCGACAACTTATCGGAAAGAAAAACCATTTTGAGGTACGGCTGGCAGCATTTGATATCTTTAATAAGCGGCAATACGTTCAGCAATATTCATATCAAAATTACTACGGGCGCAGCGTGGCCGAAACGCTGGCGCGTTATTTTATGCTGAGTGTCAGCTATAATATCAAAGGATATGAAACAAAACTAAAGAAAAACAGATATTTTTGATAATGCAAAAAAACATGAATGTATGAGGAAAATATTTTTCACCATGGCGTTTCTTGCTCTGGCTGGTGTTGGCTTTAAAAGTTATGGACAGCAGGAACCGGTCAAAATAAAATACCTGACTACCTATAACTGGGTAAAGATGCTTAATGCCTGTGACTATCTAAGCAAGGAAAGCAAAGAACGAACAGCCTATATGTGGGGCAACCGCTCGGAATGGAAGATGTACAGCATTTTGTATTTATCGGCCACGCATTCCCGTTTCGAGGATTCGGAGGAAAGACCTGATGGTGATGATGGTAATTATCAGGGCCGAAAAGAAACTTTTTTTATGATACATAATTTTGAGAATCAGACCTATGTGCATGTCCTGGAAATGTTGGGAAAAACTTATCTGATATCTGATTCGCTGAAAATGCCCGACTGGAAAATAAAAAACGACCTGAAAGAAGTGTCCGGCCATGTGTGCATGAATGCCGCGCTGAAAGATACCCTCAGAGGACAAAAGATTGTGGCCTGGTTTGCCCTGGATATGCCCGTGCAGGCCGGCCCCGACAGGTTTTACGGCTTGCCTGGAATGATACTCGAAGTGGATATTAACAACGGTGCCGAGGTGATTACTGCCGAAAAAATCGAAAAGGTATCGCTGACCAATGAATTTGAATTGCCTAAAAAACTCAAAGCAAAAAAAATCAGTGGCACAGAGTACGCGGCTGTTCTCAAAAAATTCTATGACGACAAACGCAAAGCCGAAGAATTTCCCTGGGGCGTGAGGTATTAATACCAAACCGCATTGGTAAAGGTTAAGACAAGTTGCGATATGCCGCCGTATCACCTGCAAGGAGTCATTGGTCAGGATAATCAGCCACAGCGGATAGGTGGGGTCGCCGACTCAATAATACCTCGTTAACCTGAGTTCGGGTTAAATAAATCATTTTTGTTTTGTCAAAACACAGATTATTAAATTGATAGTATTTGCCGTAGGCAATTAATATCAATAGAAAATCAAAAATGT
>Ga0116171_10002032_pt1 | contig 19599 bp, 12 predicted proteins | sample AD_JPNHW2_MetaG_FD_89798 | JGI IMG/M metagenome (GOLD analysis project Ga0116171, IMG submission 89798) | Active sludge microbial communities of municipal wastewater-treating anaerobic digesters from Japan - AD_JPNHW2_MetaG | ecosystem: Engineered > Bioreactor > Anaerobic > Digestate | place... | reverse complement strand
GGTCCACCTCACCACCACCTCCGTCAACCCCGGGATGGTCTCTGCCGAGGGGCTGGTGCTCATGAAGCGGGCCGGGTTCAACTCACTGATGCTCTCCCCCGATGCCGCCTCGGATACGACTCTTGAGGCGCTGGGCAAGGGGTTCACGGCGGGAGACGTGGCCCGCGCCGCGGAGCTGGTGCGCGGCTCGGGGTTGCGCTGCGGCTGGTTCTTCATGCTCGGCGGGCCCGGCGAGACGCCCGAGACGGCCGAGGAGACCACGGGCTTCATCGAGCGGGAGCTGACCTGGCCGCGAAGTCTCGTCATCGTGACGACCGGTGTTCGCCTCCTGCCCGGCACCGCCCTGGCCGAGCTGGCGGTGCGTCAGGGCCTGGTGGCGCCCGACGACGACCTCGTTCGGCCGAGCTTCTACTTCTCGCCGGAGGTCAGCGAGGCGACGCTGCTGCGGCGCGTCAACCGGGCCATCGTCGGCCACCCGGGCATCGTCCACACCGCCGAGCAGGGGCGCACGCTGCTCTCCGACATCCGTGACTGGGCGTTCTACCTGTCGGGCCAGGCCCCGCCGTACTGGCGGTTCTACCCGGAGGTCCTGAGGTCGACGCCGCTGCGCCAGCTCCGGTCGCGCTTTTCAGCGGTCGGCCCCGCCGGGCATCCCGGCGTCAACCAAACAGGGTGAGCCCAGCTCCCTGGAGCGCCAGGACGGCGGTCTCGATCTGGGTCCGTTTCACCAGCACAATGTCGGTGTCGAAGGTCGAGAGCGCGAAGATGGAGACGCCGGCGGCCGCGAGAGGCGCCGCCACTGCCGCCAGGACGCCAACGGAATCGAAAGGGAACGGGCCCTGCAGGCGGAAGGCCATCCAGCCGGTCTCGGCCCGGGCGCCGGCCGGAACCTGCGAGGTCTCGCACACCACCGTCAGCTCTCCCGGCGCTCGAATCACGCCCCACAGGTCGCCTCGGGTCGCCCACCCGGGGAGACCATCGCCTTCTTCGAGACGCACCACCGCCAGCTCGGGATCGAGAACGCAGAAGCGCAAGGACGGCATGCCCCACCTCCAGGGGACTTCGGCCTCCAGCCGGTGGGCCGAGCCGGCGTGCGGCCGTGACGCCGGACCCTTGGCGCAGGCGCCGGCGGCCCGCGGCTGGCGGTGCGAAGCGCCTGGAATCTATCACCCCGCGACGGGAACGGTGACTCCTGGTAAGCTTCGCGCATCCCATCGCCGTGCGGTGGGAGGTCGCTCGTGGCCGCACCACGGCATCGGGACCGGCCGACCCGGTAAGAGCACGAAAGGATCCGAGATGAAGCTGTACGTTGGCAACCTGTCCTACGATACCAACGAAGCGGAGCTGCGCGAGCTCTTCGCGCCCTTCGGCGAGGTCGAGTCGGCTCGCATTCCCACCGACCCCGGCAGCAGCCGCTCCCGAGGCTTCGGCTTCGTGGAGATGCCCTCAGCCGAGCAGGCGCACGCCGCCATCGAGGCCCTCAACGGCCGCGAGGTGCGCGGCCGCGCCTTGGTCGTCAACGAGGCTCGGCCTCGTGGCGATCGGCCCGAGGGTGGGCCGCGTGGTGGCGGCGGCTTCCGTGGCGACGGCGGACGCGGACCGGGTGGTGGCCGTGGCCCCGGTGGAGGTCGTGGCGGTTTTGGCGGCGGTCGCGACTCCTTCGGCGGCGGCGGTCGTTCCCGCTACTGACGTCGGGCGTCTGAGAACCGGATTCGTCGCCCCGGGGGAGAGTCGCTTCCCTGGGGCCGCTCCTGCTACCGCGGGCGCAGGTCGAACCCTTCGAGCTTGAGACCGGCCGCGTTCTCGGCCCGCGCCAGCAGGTCGGCCGGGGGAGCGTCCATGTCTCCCAGGGCAAGGGGCACCAGGCGGGCAAGGCGCCCGTCGCCCAGCATCAGTTGTTGGCCGTCCGGAGAGAAGGCGAGCCCCATGACGCTCTGCGAGGCCTCGAGAACCAGTATGGGCGTCAGGTCGGCGAGCTGCCAGAGCACGACCCGATGGTCGTCTCCGGCCGAGGCCAGGTATCTGCCGTTTGGCGAGAAGCGCAGGGTGTAGACGAAGCCGCGGTGGTGCGTTCGGCGACCTCGCTCTCGTCCGGAGGCGGCATCGAAGAGCACGACCTCGCCCTTCTCGTCCCCCACCGCCAGCGTCGTACCGTCCGGGGACAGCGCCAGGCCGGAGAGCGAGGTCGTCCCGACCGCCAGCTCCGGGAGCGGAGTGGCCCCTGCCCAGCGTTGCACCGCCGGGGCATCCCCGGCCGCGGCCAGCCAGGTGCCGTCGGCAGCGAAGACGAGGGAGCGGAGGAGGGAACGGCCGCGCAGGACCGTGAGCTCCTCCCCGGACCGGGCGTCCCAGACACGAGCCGTGCCGTCCGAGCCGGCCGATGCCAGGCGCCGGCCGTCGGGCGACCAGGTGACATTGCGCACGAATCCCTGGTGGCCGGAGAGGATCCGTACCGGCTTCCCACTTGGCACGTCCCACAGGCGAACGGTGCCGTCGAAGCCGCTGCTCGCGAGCGAGCTGCCGTCGGGCGAGAAGGCGACGGTCCCGACGAGGTCCTGGTGCCCCCGCAGGGTCTGCCGCAAGGCACCCCGCGCGAGCTCGTAGATGCGCACCGTCCCGTCGGTGTCCCCGGAAGCCAGCAGCGTGCCGTCGCGCGACGTGTCGAGGCTCCAGAGATAGGCCTGACCCGGAACCGACAGCACCGGGTGGAAGGCTGACAGATTCCACAGGCGCAGGCGTCCGTCCTCGGTCACCGAGGCCATGCTCGTGCCGTCCGGGCCAATCGCAGCGGCCCACACCGGGGACTGGTGGGTGACCGAGAGCATCGGCACCCCGGCCACCAGGTCCCAGAGGGTGACCTGGCCGTCCCAGCAGGCGCCTGCCAGGAGCCGTCCATCGGGCGACAGGGCCACGCCCAGGACCTCGTCGCCGAACCCCTCGGCGACGAGTCGCAGGCGGCCGCTGGGAAGCTCCCACACCCGCGCCGTCTTGTCGTGCGAGACGGAGGCGACGATGTGGCCGCCCGCGGCGAGCGCGACGCCGCGCACCACACCGGCATGGCCGGTCAGCCGGAGAAGGCTCTGGCGCCGATCGAGATCCCAGATGCGGACGGTCTGGTCGCGGCTGGCCGAGGCCAGCAAGGTGCGGTCCCCCTGCCGACTGGCCGCCAGGTCGTGGATGGCCGCCTCGTGGCCCCTGAGCTCCCCGGTCCTGCGGCCGTTCGAGGCGTCCCACATGCGGATGACGCCGTCGCGCCCGCCGCTGAGGATCAGGCGCCCGTCAGGGGAGCCGACCACGGCGAAGGTTTCGCCCTGATCCGACCGGGCGGTCCACAGGCGCTCGGCCCGGTCCAGGTCCCAGAGCTGGACCTGGCCGCTGGCGGTGCCGGCCGCCAGGCGGCGGCCGTCGGACGTGAAGGCGACGTCCCTGACCTCGGTCTCGGCCCGCAGGCTCAGGAGCGGCCGGCCGCTGGTTGCGTCCCAGATGCGGAGGATGCCATCCGCGCCGCCGGTGGCCGCTCGTGTTCCCTCCGGGGAGAAGGCCACGCTCAGTTGCGGCGTGTCGGTGGCCGCCGCCTGCCGCAAGCTGGCAATGCTCTCGACACTGGCCTGAAAGTACCTGGAGCGGGCCGCCACCACCGCGTCGGCGGACTCGGGACGGCGCCGGAGCAGCTCGGAGGCGTCGTCGCCGCCTCCCCCTGCCGGGTTGGCAACCCACGCTGCCGCGGCGAACACCCGTGCGTCGAGGAGGGCTCCGTCGCGGGTCAGACGGGCTGCCCGCTCGCCCAGGCCCTGGGCGAGACGGAGGCTGGCCTCGAGGCGCTGGGCGCGCTCGGTGGCGTGGGCCTGGGCCTCGAGCTGGCGGGCGGCGCGCTCCCGCGTCCAGGATGCCGTCACCACGCCGAGCGCCACCACCACCACGGCGATCACCGTGACGGCCGCGACCAGGGCTGCCCGGTTGCGGGCGGCGAAGCGCTGTGCCTGCTCCCAGAGGCTATAGCGGTGGGAGGGCACCCACCGGCCGGCCCGGTACGCCTCGATGTCCTCGGACAGCTCGCGGGCGGTGGCATGGCGGCCTGCGTGGTCGCGCTGGAGGGCGCGCAGACAGATGGACTCCAGCTCGCGCGGCACCGACTTGACGCGGTGTCGCGGCGGGACGATGGGCTGCGTGAGGACGTTGCGCATCACCTCGATCGAGGTACCACCCCCAAACGGCAGGACGCCGGTGAGGAGTTGGTAGAGCACCACCCCCAGCGCCCAGACGTCCGACCGCTCGTCGATGTTGGGGTCGTCTCCCATCACCTGCTCGGGGCTCATGTACTGGGGCGTCCCCACCGCCGTGCCCTCGACCGTGAGCCCGGCCATGGCACTGCGCCGCTGCTCGGCGCTGCGTTCCAGGGCTTGCTCGTTGATGTCGGTCCGGCCCCGCACCTTGGCGAGCCCCCAGTCCAGCACCACGGTCTCGCCGAACTCTCCCAGCATCACGTTGGCCGGTTTGATGTCCCGGTGGATGACGCCGCGGCTGTGGGCGTAGGCGATGGCGTGGCAGAGGTTGGCGAAGTGGGGCAGCAGGCGGAGCCGCTCGTCGAGGTTGTGGCAGCCGACCAGCGCCTGGGCGAGGGTGCGGCCACGCACCAGCTTCATCGTGTAGTAGAGGGTGCCGTCGGCGTGCGCTCCCAGCTCATAGACCGGCACGATGCCCGGATGCTCGAGCTGACCGGTGACCTGAGCCTCACGCAGGAAGCGCGCCGTTCCGAGCGGGGCATCCGTGAGCTCGACACGGCCATCGGCCGAGGTCACGCCCGTGGTGGCGGCCTCGGGGGCCAGCAGCTCCTTGAGTGCCACATCCCGGCCGAGGTGGCTGTCGCGGGCGATCAGCACCCGGCCGATCCCGCCGCGCCCGATCTCGGCGAGCTCCGGGTCGTCGTCGGGGAATGCGTACCGTCCGGGGCATTCGGCAGTTACCGTCCAGGTCCCCGGCGTCGCCACCCGACCGGCTGCGGTCCGGCCGGTGCTGGCCGCGGGGGCCGCCTCGACGACCGTCGTCGAGGACGCGCTCGCCAGGGAAGCCTCGATGCCTCCGAGCAGCTCCCGGAGCCGCTCCTCCTCGACGGCGTCGGGGATGGCGGCGTCGAGCGACGAGATCTGCTCGGGCGCCAGCGCCGCCACGCGCACCAGCTCGGCCCGCAGTCGGGTCGGGGCGGTCAGGCCGTGCGCGGCAGCCAGCGCCGCCAGCAGCCGCTTCTCCGCCAGTCCGCGCTGCACCGCCAGCAGGCAGAAGTGGAGGTCACCGTCCATCGAGGCCGATCGCCCGGGATCGAGCCGCGTTGCACGGTCGGCGTGGCGCGGAAGTGAGCCGGTTCACCCGGCTGATGGTAGGGAGGACCGGCGGGTAAGGCAAGCCACCAAACGGCTCGCCCGGGAAAGGCCAGGCGTCGAGAGGGAAGGGGACCTCGCCCCACACGGCGAACCCTCAGCGGATGACGAGCAGGCGCTCCTCGGTCATCTCGAGGGTGGCCGAGGCCGGACCCTCGCGGCCGATCCCCGAGCCCTTCACGCCGCCGTAGGGCATGGGGTCGGAGCGCCAGGTCGGCATGTCGCCCTGGATGACCCCGCCCACCTCGAGCACGTCCCAGGCGCGGCGGACCTTGGCGATGTCGGAGGTGAAGATCCCGGCCTGCAGCCCGTAACGGGAGGCGTTGACGAGCGCCAGCGCCTGCTCGAAGCTCGAGTAGCGGATCAGCACCGCGACCGGGCCAAACACCTCGTCTGCCACCACCGCCTGGTCGGGCGGCACCGCGGCCAGGAGCGTGGGTGTCACGACGTTGTGGTGGCGCTTCCCGCCGGCCAGCACCTGCCCTCCCGCCTCGGCCGCCTCGGCGATCCAGCGGGCGACCCGGCTGGCGTTGGCGGTGTCGACGAGTGGCCCGCACACGGTCCTGGGGTCGCGGGGATCGCCTGCCGGCACGGCCCGTGTCGCCGCGGTCATGGCCTCGCAAAACGGCTCGAAGATCGCCTCGTTGACGAGGATTCGCTGCACCGAGATACAGGACTGGCCGGCGAAGCCGTAGGCCCCAGTCGCCAGCCGCCTCGCAACCTCGGCGAGGTCGCCGGCGTCGGGCTCGACGACGGCCGCGGCGTTGCCGCCCAGCTCGAGGGCGACGCGCCGGTCCCAGGCGGCCCGCTTGAGCCCCCATCCCACCTTCGCCGAGCCGGTGAACGTGAGGAGCCGGAAGCGCGGGTCGCGCACCAGTGGCTCCATCTCCGCCGAGGCGGCCGGCAACACCGAGAGCCCTTCAGGTGGCAGCCCAACCTCCAGCAGCACCTCGGCCAGCAGGAGTGCCGGCGAGGGCGTCTGGCTGGCTGGCTTGAGCACCGCGGGACACCCGGCAGCCACCGCCGGGCCCAGCTTGTGAGCCACCAGCATGAGTGGGAAGTTGAACGGGGTGATCGCCAGCACCGGGCCCACCGGCACGCGCCTGGTGAGCGCCAGCCGGCCGGTCCCGCTCGTGTACCCGCCGAGGTCCCGGGTCTCGACGAGAGGATAGCGCGCCACGTGGGCCGAGTCGGCCAGCACGTCCACCGCCCGGTCGGCCTCCAACTGAGCCAGCGTCAACGGCTTGCCCGCCTCGGCCACGATCAGGGCCGCCGCCTCGTCCCGGCGTGCCCGCAGCCGCGCCGCGGCGCGCTCGAGGATGTCGGCGCGCGCCGCCGGGGTCAGGGCGGCCATTGCCGGCGCCGCCCTGGCAGCAGCGCCCACCGCGGCCGCGAGCTGGACGGCGTCGGCCCGCCCGACCCGGGACACCACCGATTGATCGAAGGGGAACCTCACCTCCGCGACCCCGGCGGCACCGTCCACCCAGCGTCCACCCAGCAGTACCTTCCGTGCCTCCATGACCACCTCCGGCCGGGGTGACACGACCCGGTCGGTGGCCAGCATAGCTCCGCGCTGGCGCGAAGCTTGCTCAAAGGCAGGGCACAGGTGCGGGCGCCAGAAGCCGGCGCCAGCGGAGGACTGAGCATGCGGGGACGGATGTGGCTCTGGATGGCAGTGATCGGGCTTGTGGCTGGCGCGGCGAGCGCGGGACCTTCCGAGGAGACGACGCGTCGCCTCGAGATGGCGCTGCGCTCCCTCGACAAGGACACCTTCGTGGGGTCCTATCGCATCGAGACCCACGCGGTTGTCAGCAAGCCCGATGGGAGCAGCCGCGAGGACACCCTGGAGGTCATGAAGGTGAGTAGTGCTCCGGGGGGCGAGCCGGAAATGGAGATCGTGCGCGCCACCAGGAACGGCCAGGACATCACGGCCCAGCGGCGCGACGAGCAGGTGAAGAGCCGGGCGAAGGAGGCCAAGGAGAAGCCCAGGAAGGCGGAGGACAAGGAAGGCGGCACCTTCAGCGCCACGCTGCGCCTGCCGATCGGCAAGGATCTCGGTCTCTTCGAGTTCGGGGCCTCCCGCCAGGAAGGCGGCACGCAGGTGGTGAGCTTCGCTCCCAGGGCCTCGGCCCGCGATGAGGACAACATCACCCAGGGCACGCTCGCCTGGGACACGGCCACCGGCGACCCCCTGTGGCTCGAGGCCCGCTATGTGGACCCACCGACCGGCATCAAGGAGCTGGCCATGCGCTTCGAGCTGGTCCGCCAGGGCGACATCCTCTTCCTCCGCCGCACCACAACCCAGGGCGTCGGCGGCATGCTCTGGATCAAGCGCAAGTTCGACCTCGAGATGGTGATCTCGGATCTGCAGCCAGGCTCCCCGGCCAGTTGAGCGTGGACCGTTACAGCTCGACGCGCTCGAGGTGGCGGATGCCGGCGCGCAGGGGGAGCCAGGTGGTGAGGGCGGTAAGGGCGATGAGGGCGGCGACGCACGCCAGCACGCCGCGGGTCGGGGACCAGCCGACGCCCCAGTGGCGCGCCACCTCGGCCCACCGCAGGGCGAATGTCTGGGCGGTGGCGGCAAGCGCCACGTAGAGCAGGCTGAGGATGAAGCAGAGCGTGCCGCCGAGGCCGGAGACGATGCGCCCGGGGTTCTCCTCCCGGAAGTTCGGGTAGAGCGCCCCCAGCCCCACGGCCAGCCCCGAGAGCGCGAGGCTCGCCGCCAGAACTGTGAGCATGGCCACGGCCAGGGAGAGCGGCGGTAGGTGGAGGCGCAGCCCCGAGAGCAGTGCCAATCCGCCCGTGACCAGCGCGGTGACCACGGTCGAGAGGACCAGCTTCTGCCAGACGATGGTGCGCCGTCGCAGCGGCGCCAGGCTGATGAGCCAGAAGCGGCGCCCTTCGAGGCTGATGAGCGGGAACACGAAGCGGGTCGTGAGGGTGGCGGCGACGAGCAGGCTCGCCAGAGTGTTGAGGAGGGTGATCCACCCCTGCCACATGATCGCCGAGAAGGCGCGGGGACCGGTGCGCATGTTGGCCACGTACAGCACCAGCACGCCGAAGAAGATCGCGGCCTGGGACCACTGGGCCGGGTCGCGGGCGAACTGCAGCACGTCCTTGATGGTGAGCCACCGCCACGGTGCCGGCATCGAGCCGAGCAGGCGCGGTAGCCACTCCCGGCGTTTCGCCGTGCGGCGGGCGGGGACCGCCGAGGCGAGCGCCGACCAGGCGCCGAGGAGGGTGGCCTGGGCGACGCCGCCCAGCACCCAGGCGGCGAAGAAGGCGTTGGCGGCCAGCATGGTGATGTTGAAGCCCACCTCGCGGGTGTCGCGCCGCCCGGCCGCCACCACGGCTTCAGCGAACCAGGTCGAGGGCAGATAGGGGCTCTGGGCGCGGCCGGTGAGCTGCACCAGGCCCGCGAGGTCCATGCTGTCCCGGAAGCGTGCGTCGGCGAGGCGCGGGCGAACCGCCAGGAGGACGAGCAGCGCCACCAGGGCAAGCGCCACCAGCAGGCCGGCGCGGGGTAGCCGTGGCAGGAGGCGCGCCGCCGCCAGCGCCAGCATGCACCCGAGCGCCGCCGGAATCACCACGAACGGCACGAACGCCACCAGCGCCAGGGGGTACAGCGTCCACGGGGCGTGGCGGACCAGGCCGTAGGCCAGCAGCACCGGGGAGCCGAGGAAGGCGGCCGACCAGGCGCCGAAGAACGCGACCTCGGCAAGCTTGGCCGCGGCGACAGCTCGCAGCGGCACCGGAGTGCCCAGCAGCAGGCGCATCTCGGTGCTGCGGAAGAACGACTGGAAGGCGAGCAGGCCGCAGGAGAGGACCAGCATCGCCTGCAGCACCAGGGCGGCGACGGCCAGCATGCGGGGCATCAGCACCTCGCTGATGGCGATCGCCGCGTCGCCCAGCATCTCGACGCCGAAGCGGTCGACGAGGCGGAACATCCCCCAGGCGATGCCGAAGAGGACGAGCCAGAGGAAGACCATCCCGAAGGTGACCACGGCGACCTTGAGGGTGGACTCCCGCCGCACCGACGCCACCGAGTGCCCGAGCTGGCGGGCCTGGGCGGTGACAATGGCGCCGAGGGCGCCGCCAAGGGCGCTCACTCCTCCTCCCTCGTCAGCTCGAGGAAGACATCCTCGAGGCTGCCCGGCCGGGTCACCAGGCCCTTGATCTCGGCGACGCTGCCGAGGGCCAGCAGCCGGCCCTGGTGGATGATGCCGATGCGGTCGGCCACTTCCTCGGCGATCGACAGGGTGTGGGTGGACATGAACACCGTCAGCCCCTGCCGGGTACGCTCCTTGAGGGTGGTCTTGACGCGGTGGATGCTGCGCGGATCAAGGCCGACCCAGGGCTCGTCCACGACGACCACCCGCGGCTCGTGCAGGAACGTCGCGGCAAACGAAAGCTTCTGGCGCATGCCGTGGGAGAGGTCGCCGATGAGCTGGTCGGCGAGACCGTTCATCTCGAAATCGGCCAGCACCGCGTCGATGCGCGCCGGCAGGGTGGCGGAGGGCAGGTCATACAGCCCAGCCACCAGCCGCAGGAGCTCGCGGCCGGTGAGGCGGTCGTAGAGGAATGGCTGGTCCGGGACGTATCCCAGCAGTCGCTTGGCGACCTCGGGCTCGCGCATCACGTCGTGCCCGCCCACCAGGGCCCGGCCGCTGGTCGGGCGCAGCAGCCCGGTGAGGATCTTGATCGTCGTCGTCTTGCCGGCGCCGTTGGGGCCGAGGAAGCAGAAGAACTCCCCTGCCGGAATGGCAAGGTCGAGCTCGGCCACCGCCAGCTTGTCGCCGAAGCGCTTGCAGAGGGCCTCGGTACGGATCATTTGACCTCCATGACCTCGAGCTGCAACTGCCCGAGGAACGCCGCCAGCTCCGGCCACCGCTCGACCCCGCCGGCGAGCAGCTTGATGTGGGTGGCGTCTGCCACCTCCTGCCCGAAGGTGGGGTCCATCCACACCCAGCGGCCCAGCCACACCTCGGGCCAGGCGTGGTATCCGAAGCCGTCCAGGTCCTCGCTCCACACCACCCCGATGGCGGCACGGGCGGGCAGCCCGGCGGCGCGCAGCAGCGCCACCGCCAGCACCGTGTGCTCGTTGCAGTCGCCGACCCGGGCATCCAGCACCGCGAGGGCGGAGGGCAGGCTCGCCACCGGTCGCTTCTCGAGCGTGGTGAAGACCCAGGTGTTGATCCGACGGGCCTTCTCCCAGTCGTTGGCAGCGCCGGCCGTGATCTCCGCGGCGAGCGCCCGGATGCGGGGGTTGTCCGACTGCACCAGCACCTCCGCGTCGAGGTGCGACCGGATGTCGGCGGGCAGGGCGGCCGGAAGCGCCGGCGAAAGAGGAGACAGCGGCGCCACCTTCCAGGTCCGGTCCCCGGCCGGCGCCTGGTTCTCATCGGAGGGAACCAGGGCGGCCTGGGAAGCGCTCACCCGCACCACCAGCGCGTGCGCGCCCTTGAACGGGCGGCGCCCCGTGGGCACGACCACGGTGGCTCCGACCAGGTCCATGGGCGCCTCGCTGCGCAGCGCCCCGCGCGCCTCGTCCCGGGTGATGGCGCGCAAGGTGAGGCCGAACGGCGTGATTGCCTGCAGCAGCTCGCCGTCGGTGCCCACCCACAGCCGGTACGCGGCACCCCCGGAGTCCATCTCGACCTTCTGGGCCATGACGGTGCGTCCGAGGATCTGCAGGCTCTCCTCGCCGAGGCCGCGCAAACGCATCGACTGGGGGCGCAGGCTCAGAAGATCGAGCGAGCGGACCTGGGCCTCCTCGCCCTGCTTCAAGCGGGCGACGGGGAGGGCGAGCGGCAGCGAGCTGGCATCGAGCTGGGCCGCGTCGAACGGGACACGAAACGGCGTCGTCTGGCCGCCCGTGGTGACCTCGCCCTCCAGGAAGCCACCCTCGGCGTGCCCCTGCACCGCCACCCGCTGCCCTTCGGCCTCGAGGTGTCCCGACAGATCGGCCTGGGGCGGATTGGGCGTGTACCAGACCTGCCCGCCGAGGCGGAGCCCGGTTGGGACCTCGAACAGCCGCAGGCGCAGGTGCCCGACCAGGCGAGCCGTGACCCCGGCGCGGCCGTGGCGAGACTCGGGTTGCACCGTGGTGTAGAGGACGCCGACCGGCGCGTCCTTCGCGTACAGCCCCAGGAACCCCTCGCGCAGCCCCGGCACCGGGCGGGCGAAGGTCGGCGCGAGCTCCGCGAACGCCGCCCGGCGCTGGCGCCACCCCAGCCACCCCCAGGCCCCGACCCACGCCGCGATCACCACGACCGCCACCACGTACCGCCGCACGCCGCACCCCCTGCGGGATTGTACGGCGCTGCCCGCCCGTACGTCGCCTCTCCCGCCCTGCCACGCGTTGGTTGGTGGTTGGATTCAGGTTGCGAGAGCCGTGCCGGGGCCGTTCGCTCGAATGCTATCGGGTGCCGGTGAACCCACGGCCAGCCAGGGCGTCCCGAAGCGCGCGCAGGCTCTCCTCGCACGCGCCGGTGAGCTTCCCTTTCTGGTTCAGCGACAGCGCCAGAGAACGCACGTTGGAGTTGCGCCGGGAGAGGGCGACGATCTGGGAGTTGAGGTCCATGAATCGGTCGAGAGCGGCCGTGGCGGCGGCAAGTCGCGGTCGGGACGCAGGCTGCACGAGGGGCGCGAGCCGCTCGAGCGCGCTCCGCGCCGCGGCCTCGAATGCTGCCATCCGCTTCTCGACCTGTGCCATTGCCGCATCGTCGGCGTTGGCAATGTGCGGGGCCTGCAGCACCTGGATCTCGCGCACCGTCGCGACAGCCGTCGCGACCAGCGCCTTGACGTGCCAGGAGTCCCTTGCCGCGTCCAGCGGCGCGATGGCCTCGACGGCGTCCCGGAAGGCATCCGCCGCATCCTGAGCAGGACCGAAGGAAAGTCGCTGCGCCTTGAGGTTGGTGTTCTCGACGGCCAGGTCGAGGATGGTGCGGTCCAGCGCGCGATACTCGGAGAACCGACTGCCGAACTGATCGAGCAGGCGTGTCTCTTCCGAGTAGCCGAGGCCCTGGAGGAGCGGCTTCAGCGCGTCGGTGTCCTTCTGGATCGCCTGCTTCGCCTGCTCGGCCTCGCGCGCGAACGCGACAGACGCCTCGTCCGTGTCCGCCATCACGGCCCTGTTTGCGGCATCAGTGGCCCTCGTGAACTGGACGAGGATGTCTGACGAGAGCTTCTGTGCCTGCGCCTGCTGCTCCAGCGCGGACCTGGAGCTGCAGCCGACTGCCGCACCCAGGGAAATCACGACCATGCCGATCCAGCAGAGCTCCGTCGCTCGGGATCGCAGCGGCGCGGAGCGCCGAGGCACCCGGTCCAGCCGTACCCGTTCGCTCACCATGGCAGAAACATAGCACGAGACGAGCTCAGCGCTCGCCTCGTGCCACTCGTAGCTGTCTGCAGGTGACTACGCCAGTGTGATCTCGAAGACGCAGCGCTTGCTGCCGCTCAGCTTCGACTCCTTGAGGGAAGCGCGTACCGGCCGGCCGAGGATTGTCTCGAAGGCCTCCTTCTGGTAGCCGACGGAGCAGTTGCACCAGACCGCCGGGGTCCGCTCCGTGTCGATCATCGGGCAGCCGCACTCGCCTTCGGTGACCGCGACGGTGATGATGCCCTTCTCCTTGTCCGAGGAGCAGTCGGTGCCCCAGGCCTGCTTGGTCGCGGCGAAGTTCCCCTCGGGGTCGCCCTTGAACTTCGTCTGGAGCTGGCCCAGCTTGACGCACTCCCGGCCGGTCTTCTCGTTGACCCCCACCAGGGCCTCTGGTGGCACGTCGGTGGCCATGAAGCCAACCATTTTGGCCAGTTGATACCGGGCGAATGCGAGCCGCTGGTCCGGGGTGGCCGTCTCCTCCGCCTACACCGACTCGGGTACGCCGAGGAAGCTCACGGCGCACCCGCACACGCTCTTCAGGGCCTTTTTTCGGTCCACGTTGTCTCCCTCTCGGGCGGCTCAGAGACCCGTCCGGCAGTCCGCACTGTGGCGTGCGGTGCGCGCGCGAGAAGGTTCGGTTGCCCGGCTCAGCGCCTGTCGAAGCCGCCAGACTCAGGCACCGAAGCGCCGCTCAGATGCCTAGGCAGGGCCGCGGAGCGCCGAAGGGAGTGCCACGTTCGAGCATCTGTCCTGCCATTGGCTGGCTGGGGATTGTCAGAGGAGTGTGGTATTTGGTACGCATTTGGGCTCTCCGGAAAGGTCGAGCCATTCCTTTTCTCAGAACGCTGAGTAAGTTCACTCACAACAATGAGGACCGTCAAGCATCAGGAGTGTCAAGAGTGCTGGACTTGGTGCCGTTGGATATCCTCACGGCGACACCTCGCCAACAGGGTGAGTTCGCTGTAGCCGGCGACGGGCCTGGTGGCCGTCCCCGGGCGAGCCGTAGAGGCGGGCCATCGAGGCTCGCGGAGCACCGTCGACCTCAAAGAAGTACCCACCGAGGAGGACCTTCCCGTCGGGTTGCAGGGCGATGGCGTAGACGACGTTGCCGGGACCGGTGCCGGAGTCGAAGGTGGTGTCGAGGGTTCCGTCAATGTTGAGTCGTGCGAGGTATGGCCGCGCGGTGCCGTTGATCGAGGTGAAGCTCCCGATCAGGAGCACCTTGCCGTCGGGCTGCAGGGCAAAGGCGAAGACCTGTTCGTCGGGGCCGGTGCCGGGGTCGAAAGCGGAGTCAAGCGTCCCGTCGGCATTGAGGCGGGCGACATGGTTTCGTGCGATGCTGTTGATCGAGGTGAACCCGCCACCAAGCAGGACCTTACCGTCGCGCTGCACCGCGAGGGCGCGGACCCAGTTGTTGGCGCCGGTGCCGGGATCGAAGGTGGTGTCAAGCGTCCCGTTGGCGTTGAGCCGGGCGATACGGTTGCGCGGAATACCGCCAATCGAGGTGAGGTCCCAGCTCCCGGCGAGGAGGATCTTGCCGTCGGGCTGCAACGCAAGGGCGATAATCGGCCCGTTTGGGCCGGCACCGGGATCGAAGGTGGCATCCAGAGAGCCGTCGGCATTGAGCCGTGCGATCCTGTTGCGCGCGATGCCGTTGATCGAGGTGAAGACGCCTGCGACGAGAACCTTGCCGTCAGGCTGCAGGGCGAGGGCGTTGACACGCCAGTTGGCGCCCGTGCCCGGGTCGAAGGCGATGTCGGCGGATCCGTCGGGATTGAGCCGCGCGATGCCTCCCAGGACGCCGGTCCCGAGGAGGACCTTGCCGTCGGGCTGCAGGGCGAGGCCGAGGACATTGCGGTAGCCCCTCTCGCGGGTACCAGGGTCGAACGTGGTATCGAGCGTCCCGTCGGCGTTTAGCCGCGCGATGCCGTTCCGCGGTGTGCCGTTGACGAGGGTGAAGTCCCCACTGAAGAGGATCTTGTCGTCGGGCTGCACGGCGAGGAGGGCGACCGTGGCCACGTCACCGACTTCCGGAGCGAAGCTGGCGTCGAGCGTCCCGTCGGCGAAAAGTCGCGCAATGCCAAACCGCTTCGTGTCGCCGATCGAGAAGTTGTAACCCACGAGGAGGATCCTGCCATCGGGCTGGAGGGCGAACGCGCGGGGGTCGTACGTGGAGGTGTCGGAGCTGGGCGGCTTGAAGGTTGTATCGAGGGACCCGTCGTCATTGAGGCGCACGATGCTGTAGTAGCGCGTGGTGTCGGCGGCCCAGAAGAAGTACCCCACGAGGAGGACCTTGCCGTCCGGCTGCAAGGCAAGGGCACGGGCACCCGATCGGGCGCCAGTGCCAGCATCGAAGGTGGCATCAACTGTCCCGTCGGCGCTGAGCCTGGCAACGTGGTTCCGCGACATGCCGCTGATCGAGGTGAAATCCCCGCTCAGGACGATCTTGCCGTCGGGCTGCACGGCCAGGGCGGTGACGGGGCCATTGGCACCGGCGGCGGGGTCGAAGGTGGTGTCGAGCGTGCCGTCGGGGTTGAGCCGGGCGACGCCAAGTCGCGCCACGCCGTTGATCGAGGTGAAGGAGCCCCCGAGGAGCACCTTGCCGTCGGGCTGCGGCGCCAGGACAGCCACACTGCCATTGCCGCCGGTGCCGGGATCGAAGGTGGGATCGAGCGTCCCGTCGGCGTTGAGCCGGGCGATGCAGTTTCGCGTCGTGCCGTCGATTCGCGAGAAGTCTCCTCCAAGGAGCACCTTCCCATCGGGCTGAAGGGCAAGTGCCCTGACCGCGCGATCGGCACCAGCGCCCGGGTCGAAGCTCGCATCGAGCGTTCCGTCAGCGTTCAACCGCCCGATGCCGTGTCGCAGGATGCCGTTGATTCCACTGAAGTCCCCGCCGAGGAGGACCTTGCCGTCGGGCTGTAGGGCGAGGGTGAAGGAATTGCCGCTGACGCCGATGCCAGGGTCGAAGGAGGTGTCGAGCGTCCCGTCGGGGTGGAGCCGAGCGATACGGTTCCGCCTGCCGTCGACCCAGTCGAACCCTCCTGCGATGATGATCCTGCTGTCAGGCTGGACGACCGTCGCGTAGACCTCGTCGGGAAGGGTGACCGTCGGCGCAAAGCCCGGGTCCACCGCTCCTGGCCGCACGCCGGCCGTGACGATCGTTCCGCCGCCAAGCAGCGCGGCGGCCAGTGCCAGCATCACCCATCCTTGTGCGATTCGCCTGCTCACGCCGTGCCTCCTCCTTGCATGGGCCCCGCTCCCGCTGGTACGTGTGAAGCGACCATTCCGGACAGCTCCATGGCGACACTGAACCACCAGGCTGAGCTCGCTGTAGCCGGCGACGAGGCTGGTGGCCGTCCTCGTCGGAGCCGTAGAGGCGGGCCATCGAGGCTCGCGGGGCACCGTCGACCACAGTGAAGTGCCCCCCCAGAATGATCTTCCCATCGGGCTGCAGGGCGAGGGCGTTGACCCGATCGCCGGAGCCGATGCTGGATTCGTAACTGGCGTCGAATGTTCCGTCGAGGTTCAGCCGCGCGATGCCGTCCCGACCCAATCCCCCGAGGACGATCTTGCCGTCGGGCTGCACGACGAGGGCCGCGACGTCCTCACCGTAGTAGCACAGTGGGCAAAAGGCAGTGTCCAGCGCCCCATCCGAATCGAGGCGCGCAACAAAGTACCGAGGGACGCCATTGACGGAGGAGAAGCTGCCCCCAAGGAGGATCTTGCCATCGGGTTGCAGCGCGAGGCCCCTGACACTGGAGTAGCCAACACTGGGGTCGAAGGCGGTGTCCAGCGACCCGTCGCCATTGAGGCGCGCGAGGTTGTTCCTCGGCGTGCCGTTGATGGACTGGAAGAAGCCACCGAGAAGAACCTTGCCATCGGGCTGCACGGCCAGGGCGAGAACCTTCCCATAGGAGTCGCCGGTGCCGGCCCCGGGGACGAACGCGGGGTCGAGCGATCCGTGGCTGTCCAGCCGTACGAAGCCGTAGAACGAGGTGCCATTGGACTGAAACGCGACGGTTCCGCCGACGAGGACCTTGCCGTCCGGCTGAAGGGCAAGGGCCGCAACAATCGAATAGCCGATGTCGGGTTCGAAGGTGGAGTCCAACGTTCCGTCGGCGTTGAGGCGCATGAGGCTCTGGTGCCGAACGCCGTCGACCACGAAGGAGAACTGTCCCCCGAGGAGGATCTTTCCGTCGGGCAGTAGAAGGATGGCGTTGACCACGTTGACCCCGGAGTCGTACGAGGCGACAGGCAGGATTTCGGTACCGGGGTTGAACGCCAGGTCGAGTGTACCGTCAGCGCGTAGCCGAGCAACCCGGTTCCGCGCCACGCCGTTGACCGATGAGAACGCCCCTCCCAGGAGCACGCTCCCGTCAGGCTGCAGAGCAAGGGCGAAGACCGGGGAGGTGACTCCGAGGCCGGGGCTGTAGTCGGGATCGAGTGTCCCGTCGGGGTTGAGCTGTGCGATGCCGTTCCGCATGGTGCCGTCGATCGAGGAGAAGCTGCCCCCGAGGAGGACCTTGCCGTCCGGCTGCACGATGAGGGTGTAGACGCCGTCGTGCCTGAACATGAAGGAGCCGACGCCGGCTCCGGGGTCGAATGACAGGTCCAGGGTCCCGTTGGCATTGACGCGTGCGATGCCATGGCGTGCGATGCCCTGGATGGAGGTGAACCACCCGCCGAAGACCACCTTGCCGTCGGGTTGCAGAGCGACGTGCTCCACGCCCCCACCGCTGCCAGTAATGGGGCTGAAGGTCCCGTCTAGCGACCCGTCGGCGTTGAGGCGTGCAACATAGGGCGAAGAGCCGGCAGTTGCGAATATCTCTCCAGCCAGGAGGATCTTGCCGTTGGGTTGGAGGGTGAAGGTGACGCGTTCGAGCCAGGGAGGTGTCCCCGGATCGGGCACGAACGTGGCATCCAGCGTCCCGTCGCGGTTGAGGCGCGCAATGCCGTTCCTTGAAGCCCCCGAGATCTGGGTGAAGTAGCCTCCAACCAGCAGCTTCCCGTCGGGCTGGACGGTGAGGGCATAGAAGTGGCCGTTGGCAGCGGGGTCGAAGGCGGTGTCGAGCGTCCCGTCGGCATCGAGCCGCGCGAGACTGTACCGCGGGATCCCGTCGACTGCATAGAAATCCCCCGCGAGGAGAACCTTGCCGTCGGTCTGTACGGCCAGGGCTGTGACACTGCTGCCCTGGACGCGGGTGGGGGAAGCGAAGCCGGAATCCAGTGAGCCGTCGGCATTGAGTCGTGCGAGGTCGTAGCGAGTGGTGCCGTCGATCTCGTAGAAGTCCCCGCCCACAAGGACCTTGCCGTCTGGCTGGAGGGCGAGGGCGAAGACCCTCCACCCGGTGCAGTTGCCGGCGTCGAAGGTGGTATCCAGCGTCAAGTCGGAATGGAGCCGCGCGAGGAACGTTCTCGGCGTGCCGTCGACCCAGTGAAACAGGCCTCCGACGATGATCCTGCCGTCAGGCTGCACCACCATTGCGTTGACCGCTCCGGGCTCGATGACGGTCGGCGCAAAGCCAGGGTCGACCGCTCCCGGCCGCACGCCGGCCGTGACGATCGTTCCGCCGCCGAGCAGCGCGGCGGCCAGTGCCAGCATCACCCGTCCTTGTGCGATTCGCCTGCTCACGCCGTGCCTCCTCCTTGCAAGGACGGCGTCAGTATAGCCTCAGGTCGAGGTCGCGGCAGCAAGGCGCCCCTGCACCTTTGTGGGTGGCACGGTGCACCATCCGTCCTCGGCGCTCCCCAGGTCGGGCACCACATTCACATGGATTGACATGACTCCACCGCCAGGGTGATATCTGAGTGGTTCCTGGTAGCAAACGCACTCGAATCCTGGCGCAGGGCGCCCAGCGCTTCCCCCGCCCTCCGATCACCGATCACTGGGTGGGTGGGGGGCAAGGGCGGACGTGACGATGGCGGCTTGCTCGGCGTGGTGGCGGTGGGCGGAGCCGGTGGCCGGGCTGCCTGAGGGCGGGCGACTGACGAGGCGGACCGGGCGCGAGCCGGCCAGGGCCTGGAGATGCGGGAGCACGAAGGAGGCGGCGCCCATGTTGGCCGGCTCTTCTTGCGCCCAGACCACCTCCCGGACGGACGGCAGCGCGGCAAGGGCTGCGGCGACCTCGGCGGCTGGGAACGGCGCGAGCTGCTCGACACGCAGGATGGTGTTGCCAGGCCAGGCCTCGGCCCGGCCGTCGAGGAGGTCGTAGAACACCTTGCCGCTGCACAGGACGAGGCGCTCGGGCGCGTTGGGCGGCGCTGGATCGGGCAGCACGGTGCGGAAGCCGCCGGCGAAGTCGATGGCGCGGCTCTTGGCGGCCTCGAGGCGCAGCAGGCTCTTGGGGGTCATGACCACGGCCGGGACGGCCGGCTCGGTGCGGGGCTGGGCGCGCAGGAGGTGAAAGTACTGGGCTGCGGTGGAGGGCATGAGGACGCGCAGGTTCCCGCCGGCGTGCAGTTGCAGGAATCGCTCGAGCCGGGCCGAGGAGTGCTCCGGCCCCTGTCCCTCGAAGCCGTGGGGGAGCAGCATGACGAGACGGGAGCGCTGCCCCCACTTCTCGGCCGCGGCGGCGAGGAACTGGTCGATGATGATCTGGGCGCCGTTGACGAAGTCCCCGAACTGCGCCTCCCACAGCACCAGAGCCTGCGGGCGCTGGACGGAGTAGCCGTACTCGAACCCCAGCACGGCGTACTCGGAGAGGGAGCTGTCGAAGACCTGGAACTGCGCGCCGCCAGTGGCGAGGTTCTGCAGCGGCACCAGGGGCACCCCGGTCTGCTGGTCCACGAGGACCGAATGGCGATGGCTGAAAGTGCCGCGCCGGGAGTCCTGGCCCGACAGCC
>Ga0116171_10002031_pt1 | contig 19603 bp, 20 predicted proteins | sample AD_JPNHW2_MetaG_FD_89798 | JGI IMG/M metagenome (GOLD analysis project Ga0116171, IMG submission 89798) | Active sludge microbial communities of municipal wastewater-treating anaerobic digesters from Japan - AD_JPNHW2_MetaG | ecosystem: Engineered > Bioreactor > Anaerobic > Digestate | place... | reverse complement strand
TCTGCTATATCTGTTTTTGAATAGTCGAACGACTCGTTATCCATCAAGAAATCCAATACCTTCAGCATTGGGCTCTTTATGCCAAGCTCCCTTATGAAAAGGGATTCTTCCATTGTCTATCCTCCATCTTGTGCTGGCTGCGAGATCTAATACGATAGTACCAATTGCAGCACAATGTTTAAGTATTTTACTGATAACGTTTTAAAAAGCATACTCGAATATAATCAGATAATTCGAGGTGATTTAATGACTACGAATATCATGCTAACCTTGAAGGCGCAAATTCTAAAAAAACTTCGTAGACGCGGTAATTGGGGTGCAAGCCATACAGCCTTTGACGACCTCCCTAAAAGCATTCCAAAACACCTTCGGGGCAAAGCGAAAGATGCGGCAGATGAACTCATTTCAGAAGGGCTCTTGATCCCCAAACAAACTTGCTACGGGCTGCATGTTTCCTTAAACCCGCAAAGGAAAGCGGATACAGATAATCTCATTAAGAAAGTTCTGGATGAATAAAATATAAATGCTTTGCGATTATGTGAAGGCAATGTAGAGTCCCTAATGTATGGCATTTATATACCTCGCGATTCTTTTTAATCTACCTTGTTGCATTAAAATCTCTCTCCATTCTAGACAAGAATAAATTCAGCTTGCATCCGTTTGGTAATTTGGACCAAAATGCATCTTCTGGCGTCAGAAGAAAGTGTTTTTCCTCAAGACCCTCATGATACCTTATCGAATTATATCAATTCAAAAATTTGTCAAAATTATCAAACAATTTCCTGCGTTTCTTATAAGTATGGAACCATTTTTCGATTTTGCCATTGGTCTGAGGATGCTTGACTCGCGCGAGGATATGTTTTATCTCGTTCTCAGCCAGGAATTGTCCAAAAGCATACTCATGTTCCCCGTTTTTATCAGTCTTGTTGGCAAAAATTGCGAGCCATGATCTGTGATCACCTCTTTGATTTTACGAATCTCACCAGAATCATCAAGCGCCATTCTTACAAGCGCCATACTGTTTTCGGCAGTTGAAGCAGAAAATTCTCCGCCGGAGGGAATGAATCGAGAGCTGTCGTCAAGAACTGCGCAGACCTCTTTGCCGTTGAATCGGCTGGTGTGCCAATCAAGATGAACTGCGGTAAGACTTTTTCTCGGATTATGTAAGTTAACCTTGGCAGCGGTCAGCTTTAAAGCTTTGTTCTTTCTGCCCTTGCCCCTGCCGCCTTGAAGTGCGTGAGTATATATAAATGCCAAGCTTTTAGGACTACACAACATCCAGTCATCGGCCACAAACTATAAGTATCAATGATGATAATGTAGGTAATTTGCCGCTTCATGCAAGGGTTGGCGGGCGGACCGTGGGCCAAAGCGTATCCGATAACACTCTGATGGCAAGGAATTATGTGTCTTTCCAAGGACTGCATGCAGGAATCGCTTCCTTGTTAGGGGAGGTGTGCGCCTTCGTGGCAGCGCATTCGGCTAAGATCCTGCGAGAAAACATAGCAGGATGAAAGAGTTGCGTGCCGTAATTGGCATAGTAATCTGCAAGGGATCTCGCGGTAATACACGGTCGGGAATAGTAAGCATGAAACGACACAAGTCAATCTCTCTAAAATCTAGATCTAGGCGCGCTTCATCTGTCTTTTCTAGAAATTATGGAACTTTGCTCGATGCCGGTCTGTTATTGCCTGTGGAACATCAATCGCTAGTTATTCAATTATTGGAGGAACCAGGACTATGCAACTAAAAAATGAGGAATTGGTGAAGTTTGAGGGGATAATCTCGGAGCTAAAACGAAGAGATATTGTTGTATTGACACACCGCCCAACTAGATGGGGTTATGTTGTAGATGCTGTAATTCCCTCGAAAAAAGTGGTCGTTTTAACGACTCCGGATTCTTTCAAATTTGATATGGCCATGAGCATGCTCCAGGATTTAACGACTAGGCTTATAGACGATGGATATCAAGTCTTGATGATTCCCAGCAAAAGAATGAATGCAGAGCAAATAAGTGCCTTCTGTGATAGAATTCTAGTTGAAAAATCTCTTTTGCCGCATAATACCAAGTCTTGAATCAAATTTTGGTTGAAGCTATATAGAAACATCTATGGCTTATGCAGAAAACTATGGGGAGCTGCTTGAGACGGACCTTGTGTGAGGAATGTGAGCAGAATAGCTTGCCAATCCTACGGCCTTAATTTTCCCATCTATCACTTCACTCTCCCCGTCCAAGATCAAGACATCCCATCCGCCCGCAGATGCCCTCTCCCGCCCCCGCGCCCGGACCGCATCCGCGCTCGTCAGGGCGCGCGCCCGTGCAGTCTGCCGCGCCGACCAGCACATCCTGGGGGGGCAAGCAGTTTCTGGAAAGCGCTCCCCAGCGCCAGTAACTTTGACATCAGCCCGTCCCTCCAACTCAAGATGCTGGATCACCGCATCTGCGACGCCCCCGGCATCACAAACTGCCCTCTTTGGATCAAGCTCAGCAGAGCCAAAGAATCTCCTCATCTTTTTCTGGGATTTTTCCGGTTGGACCAAAACAGTCTGTCCTTCATTATCGGATGGACTCCGTCCGCTGCCAGGGATGACCGTGGCGGACGGACTTCTCACAGAAAAGGTTTTGCATATCCAGGGCAATAATGCCTTGCCCACAAGGGGCCACTCTCTATTGCAGATCTCATCATGATGATCTAAATCAAAGAACTCTATGAAATCATCCTCTGACTCGATTCTCATCACCTCGTGCTGTATCGGATTTAGATATTTCTGAAAAAGCGTGTCGCTCGCATCGAGATTGGCACTGGAGACGATGGCTGCAAAAAGAACCCGCAGGCAGGCAGCTAAAGGGCGACGCGCCCACAAGAGGTGCAGCGTGGCGAGTGGCCGTGGCGGATGGACTTCTCGCGGGCGGACGGGGTATTGATGGCATAAAGCGGCAGGGCGACTTCAATCTGGCTTCGTTTTATGCGATGGGTGGGGCGTGGGAAGACCTCCTGGAACTGGGCAGAAAAGAGAATTTTGCCTTGTGTGGCCATTGGTTTCAAGGCAGGAATTCCTTCGCGAAGCAAGTTATTCTGGATTTTTGCTTGCTATATTAGCACTAGTACATATATCACCACCAAAACATCAAATATCTTAATAATAATTCACTACATATTAAAAAATGTTACAATATAAATACATATATAAAATGAACTTTTAATGACGAATTGGTAAGACCAATAACATTAACTCCTGTCGACCTCGTTCCGCTTACAGTTTGCTTTGTATTTAAATTATTACAGCCAAAGGATTCTTATACAACAAATTCTATTAATGAAATGGAGTGGGAAGATATGTCATTAAGTGTCTTGGTAGTGGACGATTGCGAGGTTAATCGGAAGGTAGCATCGCTTTTGTTGGGGAAGCTCGGTCACCATGTGGACCTTGCTACAAATGGCATCGAGGCGATTGAAGCCCTGGAACATCAGGCCTATGATGCCATACTTATGGACATTCAGATGCCCGTGATGGATGGAATAGAAGCAACAAGAATCATACGACAGCGATGGAATAATGGACCAAAGATCATAGCTGCTACCGCACAAGCTATCTGCTTTGATGCTTGTCTTGAGGCGGGCGTCGATGATTTCTTGATCAAGCCACTTGAAATAGAGAAGCTACGGGCAACAATTGAATACAATATGGCAATACCAATCTTTATGAATGGCGAAATGGAGGAAATTTCAGCTGCGTGCAGCCTCTGCGCATCGCAAGCCGATACAAATTGTCTTGTATAGCATTTTGTAGTGATGCATGTTATGATCATATGGACGGAATAAGGGCAGAGATAGCACAAACTAGCACAAACTAGCACAAACTAGCACAAACCGCCCATATATTAATTTTGATTAAGTTATTGTCAGTCTCCAGGGTCTTTGGATGGCCGCCATTGACCTGGTCGGGGCTGCATAGCGAATTTTCTGCAACTGCAAAGCGTTGCTAAGGCCAGGCATCCATCAATGCAATGGGACTAAAAATTATGGAATGTTATCATTAGGTTGGCGTCATGCCTGACCCTTCTTGTTCACCTATCGGTTCTAATTGAGTAGATATAGCGCCACCTTTAATATAATTTTTATCATCCCACGAAAATTGTACATATATCGGCTTTTCATATCTGAATGTCTCAATAATGTCTGAATATTTCTCAATTTCCAGGAATAGAGTAAAAACACCAGTCCCCAATAAAACAGATACCGGTGTCTGGCCTTTTGGGTAAAATCCTATCATCCCAACCGAAACTCCTTGATAATAGCATAGAATTGTGTTTACCGCAATACAGCCAAAATTATGCGATATTGTATATTTATCAATACATACAGTCTTACTGCCAGATGACATTGACAAACGCCTCCCAATATTCAAAATATTGCTAATTAGAGATAAGACTTATGGATAGAGAATAGGTTAAGAATAGGTTAAGAATAGGTCAAGAATGGATCAAGACCGATCTCGGGGCATCCGCGCCTTGGGCAACATCTGCCATCATCGATTTGCAGCGCACAAGCGCGATTTAACCAAATTAGATCCAATAAACTATTTATCCGACGAATACGGATTATATCAATCAATTAGCATCATGATAACGCATGAGGATTTAAATAGGCATGCATCTTAAGGGTCCGATTATAATTGCTTCCGTTCTGGTCACTTTAGCGATATTTGTCCTCATCTCAAGCAGCGCCTTCTCCCAGACCTATGAAGAGAACTGCCCGTGCTTGAGCGAAGAGAAAGCCAATATCATTTTCGGTGAAGGAAATTATCAAATAGACCGAGCCCATCCCTGCGGAGAGGAACAGTCCGCAATAAATGATTCAATTCTGCCCAAATACTGCATCAATTCAAGCTGTCCTCAGGGCTCCTTCTGTTTGGATCAGGAAGACGCAAAGAAGGTAAAATATGAACCCTGCTCCAATCGCCTGACCATCTGTGGGTTTGACTCCGCAAATACGCCAATGTACTGCTTCTCTCCCCCATATCGTTGCCTTCCAGGATGTCTGTGTCTGACAGAGCAGGAGGCTAGAGTATATGGCTTTAGCGATCTCTGCCAGAACCAGAGCATTGAATGCGGCCACTTCAAGGAGGTCAGATACTGCTTCAAAGTTCCTAAATATGCCTGCCCAACCGGCTGCATATGCCTCGGTCAAAGCGAAGCCCTGGCCGAAAACCTGACGAAGATGTGCTCGGATCAGGCAAAGAAACCAATACTCTGCGAGATCGTCGATGCAGAAAAAGGCCTGGTCAAATTCTGCTTCAAGCAATCCGATATGACCGGCACGGCTTTAAATAGGAGACTTGAAAGGCCATGAGCGCTCCGCTTGCTCTGCTTGCCGGACCGACAACCGGGATCGTTATGCTACATAGCAGCACGCGCATCAATTCTCTTTTCCGGGGGCGGCGAATCTGAATCAATTTAAAATTCTGGCCCGTCTTCTTCTGTTTTTTCTTTTTTTAATCGGATTGTCTGCCGGTATGCTTGAAAACAGAGTTGTTCCGGCCAGCGATGTTCTGGCCGCGATAAGAGCGGGCCAGTCGGCCGAATTTGACTATTGCACAATTGCCGGCGATTTGGATATCCGCGGGCTGAGGGTGGAAAAGCCTGTTCATTTCAATTTTACCGATTTTCAAGGCGCAGTAAATTTCGGCTTTGCTGCCTTTAATGGCGAATGCCATTTTCTGCACTCGACATTCAATGGCCCTGCCGATTTCAGCCATTGCAAATTCAACCGTTCCTCCGACTTCAGATCTTCGAAATTCGTCAGCACAGCCAACTTCAATTCCTCGAAATTCACCGGCGATGCCTATTTCGGGGATACTGCATTTTTGGGCACCGCTTATTTTGGTCACTCGGTCTTCAATGGCGATGGCCGGTTCATGTTCACAGCCTTTAACGACTATGCGGATTATAGCGATTCTCAGTTTATGGGTGATGCTGACTATAGCGAAGCCAGGTTCAATAATGATTCTGACTTCAGCTTCGTTCTCTTCAATGGCAATTCGAACTTCAGGCTTTCGATCTTCAGAGGCCCCGCCAACTTCTGGTGCTCAACCTTTAACGATATTGTCAACTTCAGGCGCACAACCTTCATGGACGATGCCAACTTCGGTGGCGCAATCTTCAGCGGCATTACAAACTTCTTGTCATCGGTTTTCAAGGGAAATGCCAGCTTTGGAGCTTCGACCTTCAATGATGAGGTCGCATTCAATTATGCCGCCTTTGATGGCATGGCTGACTTTGCGTACTCAGTCTTTAACGATATAACAACTTTTCAGTATTCCAATTTTAATAACATGACTGTCTTCAATGGGGCGGCATTCGGAAAGGGTGCAAACTTCAATGATGTCGTCTTCAGAGGATACACCAGCTTCAATGGCTGTCAGTTCAAAGGAGACGCTCTATTGGAGAGCACTGTTTTTAAAAACAGGCTCTCATTGACACGGATAAAATGCGGCTATAATACTTTTGTTTATATTCGGTGGGCTAATATCAATGAGCTTGAGTACGACGATGCAGCTTTTTTATTCTTGTTGAGGAACTTCAAGACATTGGGATACTTCGAAGACTATGATCACTGCTACTACCAGTATAGAACGACCCACAGATCTCAAGCCTGGCCATCATCTGGAGACATAGAAGAGTGGGGCAGGAAGCTATTGGACTATCCACTGCAATATTTTTATGGGTATGGCACAAGGCCCTTTTTTTCATTTTTTATCTCCGCAATCCTTGTAATCATCTTCGGCATACTATGGAAAGGCCTGGGTTTGGGCGGATCGCATGATATCACATCCAAAACTCTGAAACCTGATCAGGTGTGGATGAACGATGACCTGTTATCGATTATCGTCTTCAGTACAACGGTATTTCTTTCCGGCATGAAGGTCTTTGTTGACCCGCCAGCAATACCGAAAATCGAAGGCCGATCCAATTCTACGATACGAAGGCTGTTCATCCTGGAAAGGCTAATAGGAATGGTCTTTTTTGTCCTGTTTATAATTGCCTGGAGCGGCTCATTTGTGAGGCAATTGAAGTGAATTGAATTAAATTGAATTGAATTCTGGCGAGAGGCTTCTTTCTCTCCCGCCTCGCCCTCCCGGGCAAAGATTAAGACCTGCGAGATCCTACTAATCCTCAGATGCCCGACCCAGAGCTTATGCGTGCCATGATCCTGGACCGGCCAGGCGAGATGCTGAAACTCAAGCGCATCCCCGTCCCCGAGCCAGGACCGCGGCAGGTTCTCATCAGGGTGCATGCCTGCGGAGTCTGCCGCACCGACCTTCATATCCTGGACGGCGAGCTCGTCGGTCCCAAGCTGCCCCTCATCCCTGGCCATGAGATCGTGGGCACAGTGGTGGAAAGCGGCCAAAACGCAGGTCGGTTTGCCACCGGCCAGAGAGTCGGCGTTCCCTGGCTCGGGTACACCGATGGCCGGTGCAGCTACTGCAAAAAAGGCCGGGAGAACCTCTGCGACAACGCCAGGTTCACCGGTTACACCCTGGACGGAAGCTACGCCGAATACGCAGTCGCAGACAGCAGGTACTGTTTTTCCCTGCCGTCCTCTTACGGGGATGCCGAGGCTGCTCCCCTGATGTGCGCCGGACTGATCGGCTACCGTTCATACCGCCTGGCCACGATGCAGGGAGGCGTGCGCCGCCTGGGAATCTACGGCTTTGGAGCGGCGGCTCATATCCTCTGCCAGGTGGCCGCTCACCAGGGAATGGAGGTCTTCGCATTCACCAGGCCCGGTGACCGGAACGCCCAGGAGTTTGCCCTACGGCTCAGAGCTGTCTGGGCAGGCGGCTCAGACCAGATGCCCCCAAGGCCACTGGATGCGGCGATCATCTTTGCTCCGGTCGGCTCTTTGATCCCCGCCGCCCTTCGGGCCACAGCCAAGGGGGGAATCATCGTCTGCGGCGGGATACACATGAGCGATATTCCCTCCTTTCCCTACGAGATTTTATGGGAGGAGCGGGTGCTGCGATCCGTTGCAAACCTCACCCGCCAGGACGGAATCGAGTTTCTGGAGATCGCCCCCAGGGTGCCGGTGAAGACCGACGTGCAGACCTATCGCCTGGAGGACGCCAACCTGGCTCTGGACGACCTGCGGCAGGGCAGAATCAAGGGAGCGGCAGTTCTGGATATTTTAAAATGAAGTAGAACGGAATTGAGTGGAGAAGATAACCAATGAAAATAGCTAAACTGAAATTGGCGATAATAGTGCTATCGGTGCTTGTCACAGGCCTGTTGCCGGCAGCGGCATCAGAGGTATATCAGTTCGGGTGGATCGGCCAGGATGATGACAGGGTCGGCACATGGGACAACGGGAACCCTGATGGAGGCCTGGATGGACATTTTCGCATCGGTCTGGACCTTCCCGATTCTGTGGAGATTAAGTCCATATTGCTTTACACATCTGACGAGAACGGCAACCCCGAAGGCGGCCAATTCTGGGATACCGCGGCCACCAGATACTACATTCTGGGCGTCTTCGACCAGGGAATGCAGCTGTATCATACCCATGTTCCATCTCTGGGTACATTCTCCGGGGATGTTCAATTCGATCTCTATGCAGCGGACTCAAGTTGGTTTATAGATGGTTACAATTTTGCCGTAGCGGTAACCCTGGCAGACGGCACAGAGCTAAAAAGAGTGACCGCCATCGGAGAGTCAGTCGACTGGCCGATTGAAAGCCCAGGCAATAGCCCATCTGTTGAGACCTCTGGCACATCAGCTATCCCGTCCGAAGATGGGAAGTCGGGCTCAGGAAGATCCAAAATTGATAGCATCCTGCAGCAGGGCGATTCCGAATCATCCGAATCCGGGTCATACAAATCGGGATCAACTGAATCAGGATCATCGGAATCGGGACTATATAAATCGGGACTCTATGAGTCAGGATCAACTGGATCGGGATCTGATGATCAGTCTTCCGCTGCCGCAGGCTCCGCCGGAGCGGTAATCCTGGATAGCTGGAACACGGAAGCTGTGGACAACAATCCCAACTGCAGCCCAACTCTCACCCTCTCAAAGCCGCATATGATCACCTATATCGATACCTACCACTGGAACTATGGCCAGGGCACAGAAGCCGGAGGAAGCATAAGCCTTCAAGATAGCAACGGCAAGACCTTCGGTCCCTGGCAGGTTGAGGCCCAGTCAGCTTCGGGCGCAGCCAATGCCTGGTGGATCGCCCGCCCCAATGAGATAGTTCCTGCCGGAAACTACATAATAATCGACTCCCAGCCGGAAACCTGGTCCCGCAACGAAAAATCGCCATGCGGATTCGTCAAGATCGAAGGATATCCGGTAAAGTCAACTCCCGCTCCAGTGGATGAGGCGGACGGCGGAGCGGAGAGCAAAGGCACAGTTGCAGCAAACATAGAAGTCGATGGAGAATGCAGCAATCCCATTGATATGCTCACCTCCGGCTGCGATAAAGGCCTGGCAGGAATTCAGGTGGAATTGACCTTCACATACCTTCCGCCTGCTTATTCCGGAGACATATCCAACACTCTCAGGGAGACGACCGACGAGAATGGAATGGCCTATTTCAAGGATGTCCCTGCGGGCTCGAAGTTCATCCTCAAGACGGCAGTAAAGACCATGGAAAAGGAGCAGGAAGGCTCAATGCCCGATCCGGCTGAAGATGTTTATATCACATTCGACTACAGATGCAAGGGCTCCTATCCAGAAGAGGAGAGAAAGAGACTTGAGCAGAGCGCCGGGGTGGGCCCGAATGGGCAGATAACCGGCATAGTCACTCCCGTCTGCGGCAATAAAGGAGTAATATGCAGCCCTGAATGCGATCTCTACCCGCTCTGACCTCCATTGATCACCACTTTTTCTTTGGATTCTGGACCGCCGACAACTGCATTCTCATCATGGCTTTGGTTCCAATTCCGATTCCGGCTGCCTGCTCTTCAGACTAGCGTTTTCCCTATCAAGCCATCTGGCAAGCATCCTGGACAGCTCCTTCTGCTGAACCGGCTTGGCAATGAACTCGTTCATTCCCGCCTCGATGCACCTCTCCCGGTCTCCCTGCATGGTGGCGGCAGTCATGGCGATGATGGGAACCTTTGGATTGAGCGCCTTCGATCCATCCTCACGAATGATCCTTGTGGCCTGAAAACCATCCATGTCAGGCATATGGCAGTCCATCAGCACCAGATCATAATCATTGGCCTGGAGCGCATCGACCGCCTTCCGGCCATTAGCCACCACATCAGCGGAAAGCCCCATCTTCTTCAGCATCGCCTGAGCAACTTTCTGGTTGACGGGATTGTCCTCCGCTATCAGTATTCTCATCCTGTTTTTCGCTGCCTCGGTGAGGGAAGGCTTCTCGCTATCCGGGCGAATATCTTTGCGACAATCTTTGCGATAATCGATACTATAATCTTTCCGATAATTGCTGCTATAATCTCCGAGGTTGACTTTGCCGCTTTCATCATTGACTTCGGCAGAATCTTTCTCTCTTGATCCCTGTTCATCTGGCTGCTTGCTGAAGACCGCGGTAAACCAGAAGGTTGAACCCACCCCTTCCCGGCTCTCCAGGCCGATGTCCCCTCCCATCAGTTCCACCAATTGCTTGGAGATGGCCAACCCCAGGCCGGTACCGCCATACTGCCGGGTTGTCGAACTATCTATCTGAGTGAACGGCGAGAAGAGAATTCTCTGCCGGTCCTCAGGGATGCCGATGCCGGTATCGATAACAGCAAAGCGAAGCTTGGCTTTCGTTTCGTCCTCGCTCACCAGGCTGACCTGGATCACTATCCTGCCCACCTCAGTGAACTTCACGGCATTTCCCCCCAGGTTGACCAGAATCTGGCGCAGCCTTCCCGGATCTCCTCTCAGGAGGGACGGCACACGGGAGTCGACCTCGCTAATCAGCTCCAGGCCCTTCTCATGAACATCGATGGCCAGCAGGTCGACGGTATCCTTGAGAAGGGACCGCAGATCAAAGTCCAGCATCTCCATCTCCAGCTTTCTGGCTTCGATCTTGGAGAAATCCAAGATATCGTTGATGAGAGAGAGGAGCATCTCCCCGCTGATCCTGGCGATCTCCACATACTCCCGCTGCTCTTCGTTCAGTTGCATGTCCCGCAGCAATCCGATCATGCCGATCACACCGTTCAGAGGGGTCCGAATCTCATGGCTCATGTTGGCCAGAAACTCGCTCTTGGCGGCACTGGCCTGCTCCGCCATCTCGGCCATCTTTCTGGCATGCTTGCTGGCATCCTCAAGCTGCAGATTGGTCTTCCTCAAATCTTCTTCGAATTGCTTGTATCTGGTTATATCGCGGATGGATTCGATCGCCCCGACAATATGGCCACTATGGTCATACAGAGGTGAAGCTATGCCCCAAAGGAAGGCCCCCTCCTTTCCGTTGAGCACGGGAATAAACGTCTCGGCGATCAGTTGATCTCCTTTTATCAGGACAAAGTAATACTTGGCTTCAATCTCTCTTTTGTCCATGAATATCAGGTCTATTAAAATGGGCCTGCGCTTTCCATAGAATGGCAAAGAGTAATCGAAATTGCCCTTGCCGATCATCTCCTCCTTGACAACACCGGTCATCTCTTCAATGGCCTTGTTCCAGGCGAGAACTCTTCCTTTCTGGTCTATTGCAAATGTGGCATCAGGAAGAAAATCGATGATACCGGCCAGACGCTGTTCCGATCCGCGCAGGGCTTCTTCAGCCTGTCTGTATTTGGTGATGTCATGAAATACCCAGATCCGGCCATGATAATTGCCATCCCGGTCGATCACCGGCGATGAATACCAATCCAGCACCATGCCATCATGAAACCTTATCTCATCTCTGCCGGTGTCATCCCGGTGATCATATAGATGTCTGGCTCTGCTGAGGAATTTTTCTCCGTCCATTATCCTGCTAGCCGCATGCTGAAGAAGAATCTCGATATCCTTTTCATTCCTCATGGCCGCAGGAACACTCCACATTTCCATGAGCCTCTGGTTGGTTATCAATCGCTGACCAAAGCTGTCCACAACAATGATCCCGTCCAAGGAAGTCTCAACCTGGGCCTCAAGTATTGCCGTCTTCCGTCGCAGATCATCGTCCGCTCGCTTTCGGTCTGAGATGTCTGATATTATTCCCAGAAGGCCGATCAGCTCCCCATTCGAGCCTATCATCCGTTTGCCAATGATGTATCCCCAGAAATCGCTCCCGTCTGCCCGAAGGTAGTGCCTCTCTGCAAAGACGGCATCTTTACGGTTTTGCAGCATCGCCTGCATGATGTCGGTAGCATCCCGGCGCTCCTCTGGATAGATCAATTCGGGATACGGTTTGCCTATTATCTCCTTCATCGGGCAGGCAAACATGTCCGCCATGAACTGGTTCGCCTGGGAGATCCGTCCGCTGGTATCAACTATTATTATTCCCGCGCTGGATGTCTCGAAGATCGTCCTCAGCCTCAGCTCGCTCTGCCTCAGATCTTCCTCTGCTTGCTTTTTTTCGGTGATATCTTCGACGAATCCCATAAATCTATTTTCGGATATTCTAGCCGCCGTTACCGACCAGATTCGTCTCTTTCCATCCTTAGCAAGATAATACATTTCGGCGAAAGCACGGCCATCTTCCCTCAGCTTTTTAAAATGGTCGAGGCCGGCATCCCAGGCATCTGATGGCAAAAGATCCGGAATGCTCATTTTCCGCAGCTCAGGCTCATCATATCCGGTGATCTTGCATGCGATAGGGTTTACCTGAAGGATCCTGCGATTTTCATCGACGATAAAAACACCATAGGGAGCATTTTCCAGATAGTTGCGATAGCGCTCTTCGTTCTCTCGCAAAGCCTCTTCCGCACGCTTGCGTTCTGTGATATCGACGAAGATGCAGGCGAACTGGTTTGCTGAGCTTCGAAAGGCCCTCACCTCAAAATATTTATCAAGCCCAATAGAATAGTTTTCAAAGAAAGCAGGCTCTCCGGTGAGCGCTACCTTCCCATAGGTTTCGACCCAATGGTTTTCGGTGCCCGGCAGGACCTCCCGTACTCTGCGACCAATGAGATCCTTTTTTTGCAGGCCAGTCAGGCGTTCGAAGGCAGGATTCACATCCAGAAATCTGTAGTCGATGGGCCTGCCCCGATCATCGCAGATGATCTCATGCAGCGCAAAGCCATCCAGCATCTCCTGAAATAGCGTCTGGTAGTTATGCTGGGCATGCTTTGCCTCAGTGATATCGGTTGCTATGCCGGTAACCGTAACCCGGCCGTCCGGATGGGAATGAAATGAAATCCTGGAACGGATCCAGAGAACTGTGCCATCGGCCTTTAGCATGCGGTATTCTGCGGCATCATCCGCTGCCCCATCTGCTCCGGAAGATTGGACCGCTTGAACCACTTGGGCTGCTTGAACTGCGTTCCGCATCATCCTTTGCGCGGCAGGCCGGTCATCGGGATGGATATATGAAACGAATTTTTCGATGCTGTCGGCAACGCTTCCAGATGGCAGCCCAAGGAGCCGGTCTGCGACGGGAGAGATGCTGGAGCTGAGCAGCTCACCTCTGGCATTGACATCATATCGCCAGACGATCTCGGATGTCATCGAGATCATGTCATTGTCCATGAATATCATTAATGATTAGTTCTGGTTGATACATCTGTTGGAAGAATTAGCTTATTTCCACCCTTGTCCTCCTGCATTATACTACTCTGTCCTGGGGCAGGCATGCTCCACAGGTGATGTTCAGGGATCACATTTATATTTCAATGCACCTTTTCTACTGCCAGGGTGTGAGGCGCAAAGATGAGATGGATGCTTTTCTTGATACTGATAGTGCTGGTTGGGGTCGCTGCCGAGATTGTTGCTGCAAGCGCAGATGATGCTGACGATAGCGCACAGGCGACGACCAATGACCGGCTGGCCCAGAACTTCACTGAGCACTCCTGGATATTCGTTAACGGCTACATGCAAGAGTCGAGGATACTGCAGACTCAAACCGGGTTTAACGGCCAGAAGATGGCCCTCACCACCAGCGGAAGCGGAATGGCCACCAGGACCATCGATTCGGAGGTTTACCGGGATTCGAATATGGATGAAGCGTCGCTTACCATCTCTGCCAATTATGATTATCGGCCATACGTTCCCCCACTCACCCAGAGCGATCTCAGGAACGCCCTCTGCGCCAAGAATTACGAGGTCGGATCAGTCTTTTCCGAGACATACAACATCGACAAGGATCTCATTAAGGATACCAATATTTATCAGAACGACAGCTTCTCAGTCTATCAGATCAGTTCGGAGATTCAGGGAACTGCCAGAATCGGCCAGAGGGTGCAGAAGAACGCCAACACTGTGCCGTCCTTCATTATGAACGGAATATACGTGGGCTACGCACAGATCAGATCTGAGACCGTTGTGGGAAACACCTCCGTCCTGACATTGCCCTGTCCGTAGAAAATGGGAAGCGGTCCGCAGGCCGGTGATGGTGATCCGTGCCTGCCGATCGATCCTTATGCCACAGTCTGCAAGGCTTCGCTATGGGCCGCAGCCACTGCATCCAGCATCTTCTGCCGCTCCGAAGCGAAATGCAGGTGGCTACTGCAGCGGCAATCGGAGCAGCCGAATCGGGGGACAGCCTGAAGCTTTTTTCCGATAGCTTTCGCGATGCTGCACTCCTGGTCTCGGGTGGTCCTGGTGGTGAAGGCCTCCAGCAGGCTTGTGTGGGGCAGCAGATAGTCGATATGCCAGCGTCTCGTTTTCTTTGTGCCCTCCAGCACCTGGATATGCCGTTCCACCCGTTTGAGGCCGCCGGGACCCATGGCTGAGCCGGTGTAAGAATAAAAGCCACCGGCAAAGTCGATTGCTCCCAGGGATCCGACCGCTATCCTTGATGGCTGCGGCAGGAAGAGCACCAGCGTGTAGATTCCCGGCCCATTTCTCAGCAACTGCATGCCAGTTCTCTTGAGGGCGCTTATTTGAGCTTGATGCTGAGCCGGATGCCAAGACTGATGTTAAGCTTAATTCTAGATAGAGGAAGCGTATAGGAAATATACGAGAGACATATTAAGCCAAGTCTTTTCTATGATGAGGAGGCAATATGCTCTTGGTGAAAATTAAATGAAGCTATTATTAGCAGCAACCATGATGCTGATGCTTTCAGCCGTAGCTATGGCTATGCCGGGTATCCAACAGCTTGGCCCTTATGCAGTATCGTTTGACCTGAATGCCAATTATCAGGTCCAGATCGCCCAGCCAGTTCAAAATGAACAGGTTAATGCTTACAGAATGGGTTTGATCGTCGACAATTCTACCCTTGCCATAATCGATATTGCAGAGTACGCCGAGCCGGAAGATGCCACATTGAAAGCCCATAAGAACCTCTTGGGACTGAGCATGATGCGAGAGGGACTCAACGCCACCAATGTCGAAGACGTGACAATTGATGGAAAAGAAGGCTTCATGGTCACCAGTGAGCCTTTTGAGGCAGTGGCAGGAGCACCCAGCACTGTCTACCGGGCCATGTACTGGATGGACAGCCAGGACTGCGAGTGCGGACCGGTATCCGTTGGCAAGACCAGCGTTGTTGTCACCTCAACTTATCCACTGGAAGTCACCCAGGGACTGCTCTCCAGCCTGAAGATTGTCCAGGGCCAGGCAGCGACCACAGCCGCTCCCGCAGCTCAGGGCGGCCAGATTCTGCCCCCGGCTTAGGGCGCTAGAATCTCCTAGAGAATCGCCACGGGAAATGAGGCAAAACCATCATTTCCCAGTAATTTTCTTTTGCGCATTCGTGATAATTCCAGTCTGGCAAATACTTCTCGATTAAAGGTTTATATCCCTTGGACGCCCAAAGTCCATAACTCTTCAGTTTGTGCAGTGCAGAAATGCGTCGAGGTGGATTAGAATGATCAGATTCAGAAAACTGTCAACGGTACTATTATTTTCTCTCCTGGCCGCCTTAATCGTGACCTTGCCAGGTCTCGGCCAGTGCTACGGCCTTCCCTCTCCAGATGAGGGAGAAGAGCGCATATTTGCTCAGAGCGCATGTGCCGGCGTCAGCAGCGACCCGCCCAACCCAACCGTCTTTACAATAGACGAGCCGAGGGCCATCACCAAACTGGGCACATACCACTATGGTTCCGGAGTATCTCCGGGAACGATCGGGCTCCGGGACGGGCAGGGCAAGACCTACGGCCCCTGGCAGGCGGAAGGGGAACCCGGCCAGGGCGGCGTTCCCGATGCTTACTGGATCGTCTACCTGAATCCGGCAGTGGAGCTTCCCGCTGGAACCTATACTATTATCGACTCCAGCCCGTCAACCTGGTCCTACACCTATGAGAGCAATGATTGCGGTCTGGCCTCAGTCGTTGGCCTCAAACTCGGCAGCGATGTCGGAAAAGCCCCGCCCTGCGCCGGAGAGGCAGTGGACTATTCCTCCCGCAGCCCCACCGATCTCTACGATGCCGGGCCGGGACTGGCTCCGGGCAGCTATAATATCTGGTACGGCAAGAGGACCGGCACCCAGATCGGAACTCCTGACCGATGGAATAAGCTTGGGCCCGAGGAGCTGGCCGGCGGCAAGTTCTATGTCTTCGATGTGACGGCAGCCCGTCTGGCCGAGAGCACGCCCCAGATGGTGAGCCCCATGCTCACCGACCCAACCCCCGGACAATCTCTGGTCTGGCTTAAGCTCAGCTCTGAGGACGCCTATGTGGTCTGCTTCGACGGACCTCTGGGCAGCGGGCTGAACCTGGCTGGCGCCTGGAAGATGTCCGGACATCAGGAGGGCTTTAACGATTGGAAGGGGGACCTCGATCTGAACCGGGACGGCACATTGGAGTGGACGGAAACGGAGGGGGCAAATGTGGGAGCGAGCCGGCAGGGTACGTGGCAGTTTGACGGAACAGTCCTCACCCTGGAATGGACTTCCCCTGACGGCGGACAGACCAGGTGGCAGTCAAGCTCCGTGTCAGCGAATTCGATATCCTCCGGCACCTACACAGTGGAGCTGGCTCCGGGAGGAACCTGGTCTGCAATGAAGTGAGAGCGGGACTTGCATCCTGTTTCTTTTTTCTCTTTTCGCATTTCATTTTTCCATTCGCTAAAATGAGTGTCGAAGAGGTTCATGGCATCGGGAAAGTACTTATTCCAGAAGCATACATGCTAACTGCTCAAAATCGTCTCGGCATTCGATAATACGATATGTGCCGCATGAGTATCCGAGATCTTAGCGGGGTTTGCCAAGCTGGCCAAAGGCGCGGGACTTAAGATCCCGTCTCGCAGGAGTTCGCGGGTTCGAATCCCGTACCCCGCATTGGTGAATATCGATCCAGGAAAAATTGCATCAACAGAATTTTGCGGCATGAGACAGGATTCTTTTTCAGTTCCGCTTCTAATATCTATAAAAATGTCCGCGCACCATTTTTCTAAAGTGTGCAGGGCATTTCTTGGCGTGATTCCTTTCTCTTATCTGAGACTTTGATAATTGATTTGGCCCCCCGTACCTTTCGATATTCAGTCAGGTCACCAAGTGGGACAAGAGAGGCGATGCAACTGGTGCCCGTTATGCTTGAAATCTCATTCTGAAGTTCGGAGATGTTGAACGAATTTGCACTATTATTATCATAATCTTCTAGAATTATATTAATTTTGTCCTGATATACATCAACCTTATAGTTCATAAAGAGACCATGTCGGTATATAATTTCTTCAAAATCCAGGTTTCCCAGAGTACGGCCATTTATGTCAAGGGATAATTCATAGCGTCCATGCGGATAGATCGATTTGCTATAGCCATAACGGCAATTGCTCCTTTTTACGGTAACAAGATCGTCAAGCAAAAACCTTACCATTGGGGTCGACTTTCGAACAAGATTTGTGAAACACAACCTTCCAGTGCCATATGGACCAATAGATTCCAATTTGCTATTTAATAACTCAACCTCCAGGAGATTATCAATGAGGTGCATTTCGCCACAAGGGCATTGCAGAGATACCAATCCATCAACAGATGCATAAGTGTTTATGTGAGTTATATTGAAAAACTTCTCTATCTGATGTTGCCTTGAACGGGCGCATGGTTCTGCGGTTGATAGTAGAAGTTTGATACTGTCAACTACTGTAGGATAATCATCCGGGTAATCTAATTTTATGATTTTAAGCCACGACATAAAATCCAGCGGTGTCGCGCTTATGACGCTTGGCTTCAACTTAACAATCGTTTTCGCCATCCGCTCGGGTGTCGCGATGGTGGACCGCGCCCCCAGTTGAGCTACTAAGAATCCTGCTTTTTGAAGAATAGAGCCAAATGAAAATCCTGCGATTGTAAATCCAAATGTCAAGCCATTAACGGCGGTTCGGTTCAGTTTTGCGGTATTTTTCACCTCGGACGCAAAAGGGCTTAGGAGGCTCAGTGAAATCAGGCCTTCAAAGTCGCTTTTAGTAAAGAACGCGGAAGTGGGGGAGCCAGAACTCCCTGAGGTTTCGCCGTAAAGAATTACCTTATTCTTGAATTCGTCGCTTAGAAGATCATAAGGGCTTATGCCAATCAAGTCATATTTGGTTACTACCGGCAGCTTTTCAAAATTATCCAGAGAACTGTTTTTATAGAAATTGTTATAAAATTTTGTATGAGATGCAGCGTATCTTGCCATATTCAAAGGGGATTTACCTTTGATCTTCAGCAAGGAACTTATGAGCTTGGTCTTTAATCGGTCCATTTTTCCTCATACGTATTCATCAAGTAACTATAAAAATCTGTCGCAAAATTATTAGGATAAGTAGTGAGGGAAACATTAATAATTTGTTTCGTGCAATGTAGGTGAGGTAAAGCAAAAGGAGCCAATTCCTTGAACACTTTTGGCCACTTATTCAGGTGCACCACTTGGGGGGAAGCACATGGAAAAGCCGTAGGATGCGTCGTGGATGGTTGTCCTTCCGGCCTTGAATTATCTGAGTCAGATATTCAAAAGGAACTTCAAGCAGATATTCCTGATTGTAGCCTTGGAACCCCAAGAAGGGAACAAAATCATCTTGAAATCCTATCAGGTTTATTGGAAAATAAAACGTTAGGCACTCCAATTTGCATTGTCATCCGCAATAATGACCGGAATATGGCCGATTACGATCATTTTAAAGATTGCTACCGCCCAGGTCATGCAGAATACACATTCCATAAAAAATATGGAATATACGATCCGCATGGAGGCGGAAGAGCTTCAGGCAGAGAAGCTATTGCGCGAATAGCGGCTGGCGCCATCGCTAAAAAAGTATTGCTAAAGCAAAGTATTACATTTTGCAGTCGCGTGGAGGAACTTGCCGGCCTGGAATGCTCCACGCCAGACAAATTAGAGAACGCAAAAAAGAGATGTTTTGAACTCGCGAAAAGCGGAGATTCAACTGGTGGCATAATATCCTTGACGATAAGAGGGGTTCCGGTTGGCGTGGGTTGCCCGGTATTCAATAAGCTGCATTCTCTCGTAATGTATGCATTGAGCACCATTGGAGGGGTTAAAGGAGTAGAGAGCGGATATGGGTTTGATGCCGCCACGATGAATGGAAGCAATTTCAATGATCCATTCGGATTGAGCAATAATG
>Ga0116171_10002029_pt1 | contig 19611 bp, 18 predicted proteins | sample AD_JPNHW2_MetaG_FD_89798 | JGI IMG/M metagenome (GOLD analysis project Ga0116171, IMG submission 89798) | Active sludge microbial communities of municipal wastewater-treating anaerobic digesters from Japan - AD_JPNHW2_MetaG | ecosystem: Engineered > Bioreactor > Anaerobic > Digestate | place... | reverse complement strand
TGCAATGCGCCACCAGCTCCTGCGGGCAAGGCCCTGTGCAGGACGCGGAGAGGATCCCGTGCAAAGAGATTTTCCCGGGAGCAGTTTTTTTATCAAGACCTGCGGATCTGGTCTGGCCGGGCATGCCGTTTACCCCCCCAGCCTGAAGGAACCGGGAGGGAAGTGGTAGAAATATTCCTCATACACCGCGGAGACATAGGTGTCCGGAGGCGGTGCATAGGGTTTTGGTATGTACCCGAGAGTCTTACGGAGATCCTGCCGGACAAAAAAGGAGCGCCGGGAGACGATTGCCCGCTGGTCCTTAACCCTAACGGGAAGCCGGTGGATATGCCGGTGGCAGAGCTGACAGACAACCAGGATGCGGGTCGAGGGATCCCGTGCCATCTCCCGGTAACAGCGCCGGGAGATCCGGTGGATCTCAAGGAACGGGAGCGCGAAATATTCGGAGCAGAGTTCGCAGTTCCCCTCAACGGCACGTTTGAGCTCTTTTTCCTGTACCGGCGTCAGCCCGGGACATTCGGATACCTGCATGATACCGTTCCCTCCTCAGACCCTCTCACTCAGGATATGATCGCGTATCGTATAGGAAAATTTTTCGATCGTGTCCTGCATGAATACCGGTACACGGCCGGGAATGGGCGCGGGAAGGAACGGCGCCGGGCGGTTATCCCTTTCGGTGCCCGGCACCACGGGATCCGTGACCGGGATTTGCCGGCTTCACCGGATGAACGGACAACCGTCCGGGATCCCCCGGATCACGGCTTACCCTTCTTTCGGCTGACGCGGTATTTCCTCCCGGCAGGGAAGAGCATGAGCGCGGTAACCGCGAGAACGGGAAGCGCACCTGCCGGGTCGGACTCCTGTCCGCTCGGAGGAGACGGTGTGGGGTCCGGCACAACGGTCTGGGGAATTGTTGTTCCCGACAGGGAAACCGGTGTCGAAGAAATCGCTGCCGGGACGGTTGTCAGAGGCGATGAGGTTTTTCCAACCGCATACAGATTCTTATCGTTACTTCCGACATAGATAATGCCGTCAGCCACCGAAGGAGATGAAAGCACCCACCCCCCGGTAGCGAACCTCCACTTCTCTTTCCCCGTCACCGCGTCGACCGCATACAGGTTTGTATCGTCACTCCCGATATAGACGATGCCATGAATCACCGCCGGGGAGGAATCCACATAGTTCCCGGTAGCGAATCGCCATCTTTCTTTCCCCGTGACGGCATCGATAGCATACAGGTTCTTGTCTGAGCTCCCGATATAGACAAAGCCATCCGATACAGCCGGGGATGAAAACAACCAGCCTCCTGTGGCAAATCGCCATTTCTCTTTCCCGGTGGTGGCATCGATGGCGTACAGGTTATGATCCTCGCTCGCAGCAGCATAAACCGTCCCGTTTGCGACAGCCGGGGATGGATACATCCGATCTTCCGCAGCAAAGTTCCATTTCTCTTTCCCCGTCACAGCGTCGATGGCATACAGGTTATGATCCCCACTCCCGAAATAGACGATACCGTTAACCACCGTCGGGGATGAACCCACCCATTGTTCCGAACCAAACCTCCATTTCTCTCCTCCTGTCGCGGCGTCGACGGCATAGAGGTACCCGTCTTCGCTCCCGACATAGACCATGCCATTTGCCACAGCCGGGGATGATGCCACCTCACCCTTTGTCGCGAACCTCCATTTCTCCGTTCCTGTCCCAGCATCAATAGCATAAAGGTTGGTATCCCTGCTCCCGACATAGACAATGCCGTTCGCCACAGCCGGGGATGAGTCCACCAACCCGCCTGTAGCGAACTTCCATTTCTCTCTCCCCGTTGCCGCATCGATGGCATACAGGTTGTTATCCCTGCTCCCAACGTAGACAACACCGTTTGCCACAGCCGGGGATGAATACACGCCAGCTCCCGTTGTGAACCGCCAGAGTTCCGTATTCCCCGGGTCGGTGTTCCCGCTCGCATAGACCCCGGTATGCTCCGGGTTGGCCCGGAACTGCGCATCTCCAGCAGAAACGGGAACAACGGAGAGAACGAGAAGACTTGACATCAGGAACAGCAGCAAAAGCAACAGGTGCCCCGGGGAATTTTTGGAGCGTCTGCCAAAACGGGATATGTATTGCCCTGCCATCACTTTTCACCGTATTCTTTGATCCGGCACAGGGTTATGGTTTTGCAGGACCTGAAAAAAAGGGTAACGATCACTGCCGCTTCCATACGACAATTCCCAGAACCAGGACGACCGCCCCGATCAGGGCAAACGGGAGCAGGTCGGGCCTGGCCTGAGCCTGGACCGGTGCGGTCGTGGCCGGTTGTGCCTGAGGCACTGAGCTTTGCATATCCTCAACAGAGAACGGGATCTCGGTAAAGGTGTCATCGCCATTTTGGGGGTCATTGAGCGCAGCAGTGAGCGCGTCTGCGGCATCGCTGCCCTGCAGGCTTCCCGCACCCGTGATGCTGAAAAGGATGGCGTTACCCTGCACGGTGAGGACGTAATCCCCGCTGCGGACAATGTCGAAGGTGTTGTTCTGCATGGAGTGCTGCACTATGAGATACGACCGGCCTTGCGGAAGGTTTCCTGTGCGTTGCGGATCACCGGTGAAGGTAAATGACGTATCAGGATTTACCGCAACCGTTGCATTGAACACGTAGTTGTCGCCAAGGATCCATACCTGGACTTCAGGCGGGTTTCCTTCCGCATTTCCCGTAACCGTGAAAGGCTCTCCTCTTGAGAGCCGCGCGGGAGAGATCCCTGCGGTTATGAACGGTTTTTTCAGGATAATCCCATCACCTGCATCAGCCGGGCCGGCCGGGTCCATTGCTTCCGGCCGGCTCGCGGCATAGAGGGTGTACGTGCCGGCATCCACCGAAAGATTTGCCGTGTAAAAGGAATATTCCCAGGATTTATCCGGTTTGGTCTTCACTACGGTGAACGAGTCCGGGTTTCCGCTGATCACTGCCTGCAGGGGCGAGGTAAGGTTTCCCCCGCCCGCGGGGATGCCGGGTCCCTCCACGAAGGTGCCCGGGCCGGTCATGAAGAGGTACGTGGTATCCGAATCATAATTACGGCCGCTGAGTACCACGTTCTCTCCCAGGTAATAGGACTTATCCCCTTCTGCGGAAATAGTGACTCCCGTTCCTGCGGATGCACCGGATGCCGTTTTTCCATCCGTGACCTGGACCGGGATGATGGTATACGTGTCATAGGCGGAGGACGCGGGAACGGTTGACTCCTGATCGCTTACCGCGGTGATGAGCGCGTCTGCGGCATCGCTGCCCTGGAGGCTCCCCGCGCCGGAGATCCTGAAGAGATTCGTACCATTGTCAAGGTTCAGGTTGCGGACATAATCCCCGCTGGTATCGAAGTCGAACCGGTTGTCTGCCATCGGGTGCTGGACAATCACGAAGTACCGGCCGCCTGCCAGCTGACTGGTGACCTCCGCGGGGACTCTGTAGTTGAACGAGGCATCGGAGTTGACGGATTCGATTGACTTGGAATAGTAGTTCTTACCAAGGATCCAGACCTGGACGTAAGGCGGGAGTCCTTCCGCAGTGCCAAAAACCGTAAAGGGGACTCCCTGTGACAGTGTTGCCGGGGAGACCTGTGCGCTTATGAACGGCTTTTTTACGATGATCCCGGCATTGGCGCCATCTGTGACAGGCTGGTCCCCTGCGGCCGGCCGGCTCGCTGCATTGACCGTATACGTCCCGGCATCCAGCGGCAGATTGGCCGTGTACCAGGTATATTCCCAGGTCTTATCCGGATTTGTTTTTACTGCGGTGAACGAGTCCGAATTTCCGCTGACCACTGCCTGCAGGGGCGAGGCAAGGTTTCCCCCGATCGCGGGGATGCCGGGTCCCTTCACGAAGGTCTCCGGGCCGGTCAGATAGAGGTACGTGGTATCCGAATCCTCGTTATGGCCGCTGAACACCACTTTTTCTCCCAGGTAATAGGACCGATCGCCCGACGCGGCGATGGTAACGGACGGCGTGTCTGCAGATACGGACGCTGTCAGCAATGCTGCTGTGCCACACAGGATCAGCAGCAGGATTACCCGGGGCAATCCTGACGGGCTGTTGCTGGTTTGTTTTGACATACGTAAATGTATGGATATTTACAATATAAAATCATTCCGCTCCTTTTTTAAAAAGATCATCCTGCCGGGATTACCTCCCGGGCGTCCACCGGAAAAAAAGGATGCGCGGGGTACCTGTTCAGCGGATCCGGGCACCAGCCCGGATCTTTGCAGACGCGTAGAGTTCCAGGACTGCAATCCCGCCGACCGCTGAGACCACGATCACGAAACAGGACAGGGCAAGGACATACAGGAGCCCGGCTGCAATCCACGGTTCAAGGGGATACGTGAACGAGGTGAACATCCGGCCGGCATACCGCCACGCGAGCAGGGCAGCGAATACCACCACACCCAGGCAGAGGACGCATGCCGCCACTTCACCCCCGATCTTCTTCATCAGGCTCCACGATCCCGGAACCGCTTCCTTGAGGCCCTGCCGCTCAAGCACGATGAGGGGCACGACAAACACGGTAAGGAGGAACAGGACTGCCGTGATTGCTGAAAGGATCAGGGTACACTCGAGCACCCAGCTGATCAGCCACCCGTCGCCGCCAAATACGGGGGGCAGGCCGGGAATGTACAGGGTCGGGTTGAGGACGAAGTTGAAGGGGAACTGGTAGCGCACCATGAAGAGGAAATACGCGAGTTTGAAGGAGAGTGCCGAGACGATATTGTAGGGCGAGAGCCACGATGGCAGATAGGAATACATCCCGGCGACATAGATCAGCGTGCCGGCAAGGGATACGATCGCGGACCACCCGGCAAGAGGCCCTGCGTAATTTTTGGCCATCATGAGTCCCTTGAAGAACGAGACCGTACCGCTTTCCTTTGAAGAGAGGCTCAGGGCAAGGCCCGCCAGCAGGAATACCAGGCAGGTGACCGTCAGGAGCTCGATGATAAATGTCTGGACCAGTAACGACGGCAGGCCGCCATAGGGCAGGTCAACGGCGATCAGCCAGCGGGGGTTTTGAACAAAGAGCTCCCCCCGTGCGATGAAGGGCTGCACGAAGAGCAAAATCTCCGCGAGTGCCGCGACCGCGGATACCCCGGCAAGCAGGAAGAGGTATTTTTTAGCCATCCTGAGTCCCTGGAAGAACGAGACCGTACCGCTTTCCTTTGAAGAGAGGCTCAGGGCAAGGCCTGCCAGGAAGAACAGCAGGCAGAACGCCGTGAGGAGCCCGGCCGCAAACGTCAGGACAAGCGACGGGAGGAGAGAGCCGGTATCATCGAAGAACAGCCACTCGGGCAGCACATAGAACCCCGCCTGGGCGATGAGGTGCACGGCCAGCACGAGTCCTGCCAGGAGCGGGAACCAGAGGAGCTGCGGGTTATGGACCAGGGTTTTTGTCCCTTCCAGGGCCGCCCCGATTCCCCGCCGGATCGTCCCTGGCCCGCCGGCGCCGCCCTCCGGGCTGTCTTCACAGGCAGATCCGGGCAGGGCGACCATGTACGCCTGCGTGGCGTGGAACACCGGCGGTTTCCGGCACAGGCCGAACCAGTGCCCGGCAGTTTCCGATACCCGCGTCATGAGGCATGCTCCGTTTTTTTCATGCTTCCATCCGGTGTACCGGATAACCCCTCGCTCTTTCCGACATGGTAGAGATCGGAAACCGCAACACCCGCTGCAGTATATCCCGCAGCCATCAGGAGGAAGCAGGTAAGGAGGAACCCGTAACAGGCAACCGTCATGAGCACCTGCCCGCGTGACAGCTGGAGGAAGAAGTCGTAATCATGGTTGAGCAGCTGGGGCGACTGGCCGATCAGGAGTCCTGCGGCACCTGTGCACAGGACAATTGCCCCGAGGACAAGGGTGCAGCCCACAAGCTCGCGCCAGGTCTTCTTCATGAGGGTGACTGCCCCTGCAAGCGCCGTGGGCAGTCCTTTCCCCTCCAGCACCATGCCCGGCACGACATACAGGGCCAGCAGGAACAGGAGAATGTTGATGGCCATGATTTTGAACGAGAAATAATACATGGCAGAGATCCCGGCAGGTACATAGTACGCATAGGGCAGGTTGAAGAAGGCCATATCAAGGGAAAAGATGATCCTGCCAAGGAACTGGCTCTGGGAAAGGAGCTCAAAGGCCACGGTTGCAGCAACCGCCATCAGCACAGACAGCGCAGCGAGCGGAAAGGCGTGGGCGACGGCACCGGCACATGCCTTCCGGATCGTGACGGGCACTGTTGTGCGGGCCGCGTTCCGCTCCAGGACGACCGCTGCAAGCAGGCCGGTGAAGCAGGAGATGCATACTGCCTCGATCAGGAACAACCGCATGCTGAACAGGATGAGTCCTGAGTTCCCAGAGGGAATCCAGATGCTGGAGAGCAGGGGAAGGGAATCCGTGTGCGTCACGCTCCACCCCTCTGCCGCGAACAGGAAAACAAGCACGAGTCCTGCCAGGAGCAAGAACCAGAGCAGGTGCTTTTCCCGGAACAGGGTCCTGATACTCGCCGTTGCAATGCCGATCCCGTGCCGGACCCGGCCGGGACCCGGATCGGAGCCACTTCCGCCGGGCCGGGCGGCATGAGCCGTACCGGGCCCGAATAGCATGAGCGCGGGGGCGGCATGAAATACCGGTGCTTTCCGGCAGAGGCCCAACCAGTGTGCTGCAGCTTCCGATACCCGGGTCATGGTACGCGCTCCCGGATTTTTACCAGCAACTCTTCTGCCATTGTTGTCGGGTCGGCAGTCTTTTCGATTTTGATCCCGAGTTCTGCTGCAAAATCCCAGATGAACTCGATACACCGGGTGAATTCATCGCAGGCCCCGCAGTCGCCGTCATGCTCGTACCATACCTGCATGCCGTGCTTCTCCGACACAAAGATATAGGCATTGGTCTGGAACGGGACCGATTTCCCGGACAGGACTCCCTGTTTTACGTCGATCTTCTCGATCTGGATCCGGTTTGCACGCGCCATCTCCCGCAGCGAGGCATCGATCTTCTCGTCCATGGCCAGGAGCGCCTGCGATACGCCCTGCCTGGTTATGCCGATATGGTCTGCGATGGAGACGTTGGACATCCCGCTGCGCCGCATCTTCCAGAACCCGAACTGTTTGTCGTTCATGGGAAGGAACATATGTAAATGTATGGACATTTACACTATAAAAATCTGCGGGGCTGCCGGCCGGTGCCGTGTGCCCGCACCCGGCAGAAAAACACCGGTGACAACCCGAAAAAAGGTACTGTTTTTTCTTTGATGGTGCGGGGATAACCCGGGAGATGCACGATAATTGCGGGCGGGTGCAACGGGGAATCTTCAGTACGGTACGTTTTATCATCCCAGTCGTGAATCCAGAGTACGGGAAGACCATGGACATGAAATGTTATCCCACTGCGGCAGTCCCCCTCCTCCTTGTTTTCGTCCTCATGGCATCCGGATGTACGGGGGGTTCTGCATCCCGGGACGGTCAGCTGCCGGCCGCCGGCGGGAGCGGTTTTGCCGGCTGCCGGGAGGGATATACCAACTGCTCGTTCAGCTGCGTTGACCTGCAGCGCGATGTTTTCAACTGCGGTTCGTGCGGCAGTACCTGTCTCCACGATGAGACCTGCTCGGACGGGGAATGCGTTCCCGCGTGAACGGGTGCGGTACTTCGAGACTGGCAGCACGGGCGGGAGCTCCGGTATATTCAGCTGGGGCAGGTCCCGGTGTGCGCCCGTGACCGTGACTGACGACACCGGCGCTTCTGTCAGCCTGTACGACTGCAGGGGTGCTGCCGGCCCTGCCTGAGGAGGGAGGAGCCTTCAGGCTCCCCGGTATTTTTAAGGAAAAAAGAGTCCGGGTTTTTCTTATGGTGCATTGCTTTGGACCAGCCGGGCCCCCAGCTCGTATGCCTTTTTGCAGTCGAGGGGGAACTGGGTATCGTGCCGCTTTTTCTTTGCCACCGGGTCATACGCGCTGGAAACATAGTCTGCATAGTTATCGAACTGGAGGGTATCGGTCACGAAGAAGGATTCGCATGAGCCGAAGATCCGCTCCATCAGACGTTCGGTTGGCTGCACCCCCTGGGGAACGCCCATTGCGTCCAGCATCTCATAGCTTGCATTGGCCGTGTACAGGAAAGCCGTCCGGATCTTTTTTGGGAACAGCGTGGATCGCGTTCGATCGTAGACAAGGTACGGGAAGACCAGCCGCTCGAGGAACGACCGCGTCTCCCCGGTGGTAACGCTGAGGTAGATGGGCGATCCGATGAGGATTGCATCGGCATTCCCGATCTCACCCAGGATCGGCGCAAGATCATCCTGTACCGCACAGTGCCCGTAGTGTTTCCCGCCTGCCCGCTTGCAGGCAAAACAGCTGGTACAGCCGGTATAGTCAAGGTCGTACAGGTGGTACAGGTGTGTCGTTGCCCCTTCCGATTCCGCGCCTTTAAGCGCATGGCTCAGGAGTTGTGCCGTGTTCCATGTTTTCCGCGGGCTCCCGTTGAATGCGAAAAGGTTCATGGCTGTCCGTTGGGAGTGTACGGGTAAAATGGTTGAGACCGGGGCAGGAATGTGTATGCGCATCCTGCGGTTGCCGCTGGGAGCGGGCACGGGCCCGGCAGGAACCGCACCGGATCCCGTCCGATACCGGCACCCCGGCCCTGCCAGCCGTATCCCGGACCGCGCTCCGCTCCCGTCCCCGTTCCGGTAAAGACCCTGCCGGGAAAACAAAACGCAACCGTTAATGGTCCGGCGCCCGGAATAACGGTACATGCCAAAAAAAAGGATGTACGTCTGTTCGCTCGAGGCGGCAATGGACGTGATCGGCGGGAAGTGGAAACCGCATATCCTCTGGAAGATACAAGACGCCCCGCTCCGTTTTATGGCAATCCAGGAGAAACTGCCGGCGATCTCCCAGAAAATGCTCACCCGGCAGCTCCGGGCCCTGGAAGCCGATCGCCTGGTCTCCCGCACGGAGTATCCCGGCATGCCCCCCCGCGTGGAGTACGCCCTGACGGAACGGGGGCGGACCGTCATCCCGATCCTCTCCTCGCTGAAAGACTGGGCGGACGAGGAGCTGGCTGACCAGATCAGCGAGAGCCACTGAACGGGCTGTTCCCTGCCAGGCACCGGTATTCGGCCTTGGGGCGGGCGGACCGGAGGGATGGTTATCCTAAACGATGCAACCGGTTCCGGGAACCGGCCTTGCGGGAGAGCGGGTGTCTATGACCCGATCCCCGGGGCAGTTCTTTTAAAAAAGAGGTCCCTGTCCCCGATCACGATCGCGGCCGCAACGAGGAACATCAGTACCGTGACCACGCACCTGGTGAACTGCTCGGCCGGTATAATGCTCATGGACACGTCTGCCGAGAGGTGAAGGAGAAAACAGGCAATAATGCTCCGGTTGTTCCGGTAGAATATCCAGTTGACGAGGAATGCCATCACCACCGTGCTTGCAAAGAAGTTGGCCGTGAAGAGCCAGCTGGACAAGAGGGAATTATGGTAAAACCCGGTGATGAAGAAGAGCGGGGTATGCCAGAATGCCCAGAGAAGGCCAAAGGAAACGGACGTGAAAAAGAGCGAAAAACGGCTTCTGATGCTGTCAACCCCGTACCCCCGCCACCCGGCTTCCTCCAGGGCCGGGGCCAGGAAGATGCCGGTGAGGGCCGGAAGGGTCATGATGGCGGGGCCGAACAGGATCGCGAACTGGCCCGGGGATCCCCCGAACGGGAGGGAGAGGGCGATCGCAGTGCAGATCAATGCCGGGAACAGGAAGAGGATGAAGGGGAGTGTCCGCAGGTCGATATGCCGGAGACTGACCAGCCGGTCCCGGTAATCGCTCCAGAGTTCGGGGCTCCTCGTCAGCCAAAACATGATGAGTGCAGCAGCAGCGGGACCGCAGATCCCGAGAAATACCAGCAGTCCCTGCAGTGCCTGGGATCCCCCGTTCCCGCTGAAATACGCGTCAACAAACCAGAAGAACCAGGTAACCGCGAACGCGATCAGAAAGAACGGTGCCGGTTTATACGGTGATGGTGTCTCCTTCATGGTCTCTCCCGCTCTCTGTTTCGGAATGGGCGACAGGCATGCATCGGGCAACCCGCCGGCGTCTCGGGGAGTAATCTTCCCGCCGCTCATTTTTTTGCGATCGGGTGCATGGCGCTCCGAAGACGTTGTATTGTCTTCCTGCACGGCCGCTTCCTGCCCTGCGGCCCCGGCACCGATCCCCGTGGCCGGCGCCGGCCGGCCTTACGGACATTTCTGTCACCGGCTTGCTGACATTTTTGTCCCTGATCCCTATTTATCCCCGCGGGATCTTTTTTTAACCGGAGAACGGTGAAAGGATGCTGTACAGGAAGTTCCCCGGGGTAAAGCACGATCTCTCGATCCTCGGTTTCGGGTGCATGCGGCTGCCGCCCGCAGCGGGTGAGCAGGCCGGAGGGAAGATCGACGGGCCGAAAGCAACCGCCCTGATCCGCACTGCCATTGACGCCGGGGTCAATTACATCGATACGGCCTACCCGTACCATGACGGGGAGAGCGAACCGGTTGTCGGCAGGGCGCTCTCCGACGGGTACCGGGAGAAGGTCTTCCTCGCCACCAAGCTCCCCAGCTGGCTTGTCGCAAGCCGTAAGGACATGGACCGGTACCTGGACGAACAACTCGACCGGCTCGCCACGGACCATATCGACTTCTACCTCCTCCACGGCCTTTGCGCCGAAACGTGGGAGAACCTCTCCCGGCTGGGCGTGCTGGAATTCCTCGACAGCGCCCGGGCAGACGGCCGGATCCGGCACCCTGCGTTCTCCTTCCACGACCCGTTTGCGGTCTTTCAGGAGATTGTCGACGCCTATGACTGGACCTTTGCCCAGATCCAGTACAACTACATGGACGAAGAGTTCCAGGCAGGCACGCAGGGGCTGCAGTACGCGGCGGAACGGGGCCTTGGCATCGTGGTCATGGAACCGCTCCGGGGCGGGCTGCTCTCCGGGGACGTCCCCGCGATCCACGAGCACCTCGTCAACGCCCCGGTCCGGCGCACCCCGTCGGAATGGGGGCTCCGCTGGGTCTGGAACCACAAGGAAGTCACGGTCGTGCTCTCCGGCATGAATACCATGGAGCAGGTCCGGGAGAACCTTGCCTGCGCTGAGCAGGGCCAGCCGGGGTCCCTCTCCCCCGCAGAACTCGCCGTTGTGGAAAAGATGCGGGACTCGTTTGCCTCCCGCGTGAAGATCCCGTGCACCGGCTGCCGCTACTGCATGCCGTGCACAAATGGCGTCGACATCCCCTCGTGTTTCATGTACTATAACCAGGCGTACACCTACGATGCAAAAGAGACCGCGGGCGGGGTGTACTCCTGGGCACTCAGCGGCGCGTTTACCGGGGGAATACCGGGATATGCCTCCTGCTGTGCGCAGTGCGGGGAGTGCGAGGAGAAATGCCCGCAGCATTTTCCCATCCGGGAATACCTGCAGGACGTTGCTGAATTTTTCGGAAAATGAAAACAATGAGGTTGTACAATGCCAGTAATCACGATTGACCTTTGGCCCGTAAGCACCGAAGTCCGGGCAGAACTGATCCGGAACCTGACAAAGACCGCGTCGGAGATCACGAACCTCCCGCCGCAGGCATTCTTCGTGTATGTCCGGGAATACCCGCGTGACGCTATCGGCACGGGCGGAATACCGCTCTCGCAGCAGTTTGCGGACGCGGGGGCGCCTCCCCGGTAGGATCCCCGTTTCCCGCCCGGCTTTTACCGGTTATAAAAAAACCAGGGTCTTCCGTGCTGTTACGCGGGCGTGAGCGGGGACTCGTCCGTGCCGGGGATGAGCAGCGCGGTCTTTCCGTACTGGACCGGCGCGTACCGGGACCCGATGTGCTCGAGCCCCTTGTACCGCACGAGCCACGAGCCGTTGATCTGCCCCGCCATCCGGACCGAGACAGCGTCGGGCGTGGTCGTGTCGCCCGTGCCCACGATGATCATGACGTCCTTATGGATGCCGGCAAGCCCGTCCCAGGTCCCGTTCCAGGCAAGGTTCGCCTGCGCCTCGGACCGGAGGCCGGGCGTCTGGTTCATGTCGTACGCCGTGGCCTGGAGGACCGCGTACAGGTGCCGGCACTCGGGGACCCGGGCATCGTAGGTGCCGGAGTCAAGGACCAGTTTTTGCACGCGCTCGGGATGATCGATCACGAGCTGCTGCGCCGTGGAGGAGCCCATGGACTCCCCGTACACGTTCATGCTCTCGTACCCGAGGGCCTGGATCAGGCCGGCGGCATCGTCCGCGTACAGCTGCATCGTGGGCGTGGCATCTGTAAAACCGCTGTATCCCATGCCCCGCGGGTCATAGGCATAGACATGGTACCGCGAGGAGAGGATGCCGAGGAACGTCTCGTTCCAGGCAGCCGTTGCGGGGCTCGTGTTCGCCACGGTCGCGCCGAACCCTTCGATGAGCAGGACGGGCTCGCCGGACCCCCATTCCCAGTACGCGAGCTTCGCCCCGTTCACTTCCCTGTACCGGACGGGCGTATTGCTGATCGATACCGGTGCCGGGACCGGGGCAGCCTCGAGCGCCGTGGCGACGGTTGCAGGCTGGCTGCCCGCGGGGGCGGTGCCCGTGCAGCCGGCCGATGCGAGCAGGAAGACGAGCATGGCAGGGACGAGGAGAAGGCAAAGGTGTTTCATGGTGCGTGGACCTCGGGGGCTTATACGTTACCCCCCGTAAGGAACCGTGATAAAGGCTGTGGAACCGGGCCGGGGGGGTTTTCCCGCGGGACCGGCCCGATCCGGATCAGGATTCCGGACCCCGGGATTCACGGCACACGGGACATTTCCCGTATCGATGATATCTGCTATGTTTTTTCAGGTGGAGACTCCGGAGAGAGGCGGTGCAGGAGGCTCCGGGAAATTTAGGCTGATGAGTGTCGGTACGTAAAACGGTATGGTTTCTTTATCCGGAGCAACATCCGGCTCCGTATCTTTCTCTCTTTGGAGGTTCCATGCACACTCTCCGGTCCGGATGATGAAGGCCGGGTGCCCGTGTCAGGGAAGATCAGAGACAATGACAACCAGAGTAAGGACCGTGATCCAGGTAAAATCCCTGTAGCCGCTCGATACCTCCAGCCAGAACCGTTTTTTGCAGGTACCGGGTCATCATTCAATGACCATGAACCAGAGGTATATCCAAAAAAACCAGCGGGAACCATTTTTTATCACTTCGAATGTCCGGCGGGATCCTGCGAAGAGTTCCCCTGCCGTTTGTATAGTAAAGATGTCAGTATATGAAAATTTTTTATAACAGTATATTTTATATGCAAATACCGCCAACGATCTGAATATTGTTTTTATGTAAATAAATATACTGGGATTTATTGACAAATATAGGCTTCAAATCTGATGAGAGCCGTCCTTAACGAAAAAAATCATCAGTCATATCACAATGGAGTAAGTTGTTATGCAAAACGTTATGCAAAAACTACAACCCATCGCAATGAAGCTCATTGCCGGACAGAACAAATCGCTGAAAGAGATCGAGCCTGCCGGGTGGGTGGCGGATCGCGTACCTTCAACCGGTCTGATCATCTACAAGTTCAATGCCATCACAAAAAACAAACCCAACGGACCCATCCATAGTGTCGTCATCGACGAACAAGGAAAAATGGTCAATCTGAAAGCGCTGGAAAAGAGGGAGGATGCTGAGTTCTTTGCATCGTTTCCCCTGCATGGTGCGGAACAGGTGAACCCTGCGGTTGTCATTACACCTTTTCGCGATCCCGTCCCCCCCGCTGTTCATGTGACTATAAGCCCGAATGTCAACAATCTGCAGCTCACCCCCGGACAGGTGTTCACCGAGGATATTCATGTAACAACGCCCGCGGTTCCTGAACAGTTGTACGATGTATATTTCCTTGCCGACACCACGGGCAGTATGACGGATATTATCGATGCGGTAAAATCGGGAGCAACGAACATCGTGAGCACGCTCCAGGCGCAGTTCCCCACGATGGCATTCGGCGTAGGAAATTACAAGGATTTCAATAGCGGGGATCCCTATTGTTTTCTGAATCAGCAGGCCTGCACCACCACGGCTTCCTTTGCCCTGACGGCGATTAATGCCTGGAATGCCTCGGGAGGATCAGACGGGTCAGAAGGACAACTCTTCGCCCTCAATCAGATCGCCACCAGTTCCGGCATCTGGCGTTCCGGAGCAAAGAGGATTGTTGTCTGGTTTGGTGATGCACCGGGACATGATCCTGTCTGCGCCGGACTGCCAGGGGTGCCTACAGCCATTACTGAGGCAATCGCAACATCTCACCTCGTGACCGCTGCAATCAGAGTCATTGCTATCAGCACGGTTACCGGTTATCCCCAGGGACTGGATGATAATCCCAACGGGAGTGTGTATGATTATCCCTGCACCGCGAACGGAGTCGCCGGGCAGGCAACCCGTATCGCAACTACAACCGGGGGATCCTATATTGACGGGGTGAATTCCGCAACAATCTGCAGCGCGATCAGTGATGGGGTTGTTGAGGCAGCCAACCTGTTTGACAACATTCATCTTGTCGCATCGGGAGGTATTGCACCCTTCGTGACATCGATAACGCCGGCCGCCGGATACGGCCCCGTATCTGGATCAACCTCCCACGATTATGTCTTCCACGTCACCTTTACCGGACCGCCCTGCGGGGATACCGATCACGTATTTACCGGGACCATCGATGTCATTGGCGACGGCCATGTGGTTGCTCACAAGGACGTAATCCTGACCGCGCCTGCCTGTGCACGGTGGAGTTACGGAGTAAAATTCCTGTGCGGATCAGTCAAGGAAGCCTCAGAAGGAGAAGTATCTCGTCCGGCATTTACAACGTTACGGCCCGGTATGTATGCTACGGATATAAACATCCTGAACCACAATGCACGCGAGATAACGGTGCATAAATATCTCTATCTGCTGGTGCACAAGACCAGAGTGATGGGAAGGGAGCCAAGGTATGTCAAGCCCAGGTTCCAGGATGTCATCACGCTTCCGGGGCATAGTGCGACGTTTGACGATTGTTACCGTCTGCACGAACTGATGCACGAGACGGGAACAGCAGACGAGCCGTGTTCCATTGGCTTTTTGGAGATCGTCAGTCCCGTGGAACTGACCGTGACGGCCGTTTACACGGCCAGCGATTTGCAGGGGACCTCAACCGATCTTGAGGTCGTACAAATCGAGGGCAGGAAGATACTGAACAAGGATGTGATTCCCAAAGAATCGTGATCCGTTTCATCAGGAAATGGATTGCGGCAGAAGTACGAACAGTTATGCCAGTGACAACCCGATCTGCCACGGGGCCGGTCAGACCACGATACAACCAGAGTCCCGTACGGAAAAAACAGACTTTTTCCGGAAATGTTCGGGTCTTTTCGGCTCTCATTTGATCGAAAGGGGGAGCAGTTGTGGGGGTGTCGGGCGTACCCGGAAGAGGTTCCCGGTCAACCCCCCTGCCCGGTATTTTTTGGATGCACGAACCTCCCCGGCTGCGCTGGTGCCGGGCGGGGGTGCAGGAAATTGCTCACGTTTTTGGGAGGCTGGGTGCGGGAGCAAGTGGGCTGCAGGCCGGGCCGGAGGTGGGAGGGGCGGTTTTGAAATGCAAATTATGCCATTTACCCGGAAACCGGCGTATCAGGAAATTAATAAAAAATTATGCAAAGTAAATTCTTACTCTTTATAACATAACAGAAACAATAATTTTCCGGTTATAGTGTCATTCCAGCATCGTCATTATCTTCCGGATGCACACCCGGTTCCGTCACCGCTGGGTGTCAATATCTATGTTGACGAATCCGGGGATTTAGGGTATCCCGATGGATCAAAATTTTTTGTGTTCGGAGCTGTAGTCATCAAAAATCATGATGATGAAAAATGCTGCAAGAAACGAGTAACCCGGGCGAGAAGCAAAATACATAATCATTACCATTTTGATGAACTGAAGAGCGCACATCTCCATGAGCGCTGCCGTGAAATCGTGATCAGGGAAATCCTGAAAGGGGACTATGATTTCGCATATTCGTTATTACGGAAAGATGACGTAAAACCGGAGCTTCGTGATACTTCAGGTTTATATAACTGGCTTGCGGCAAAAATTGTCGAGGAGATCATCATTGAATATGGATTTAGGAGCGATGTCAATGTTATTATGGATAAATCGCTGTACGGGATCCAGCAGCATGAGTTCAACCAGACAATGATGGCCAGATCGTTTGACCGGTTCAACATGCACCAGAACCTGGAAGTAAAGATTTTTCACCGGAACTCTAAGACGGAATACGGCATCCAGATTGCAGATATTATTGCAGGAACCGTGTACCAGCATTATACCCGGTATAACCGGAACCCGGCGCATGAATATAATTATTTCCCGCAAATATGCGAAAAAACAACCGTTGCACTGGATTTTTTCAAAGGCAGACGGAAATAAGAAGATGTGAAGCCGTTCCCTACTTTGTCACACCACTGAAAAGTGGCCTCATCCTTTTCGGGAAGGACTTACTCACTGTTTGTATGATACGTAATTTCAATATTTAAAGATGCGTTTCAAGTACACTTTATTGTGCTTATTCTCGTCTTGAATTCTCGGGATTACCCCTGGAGTTGAGAGATTCGTGGGGGTACATCCCCCCTCATGGATGCGGGAGGGAGGGGAGTTCCCCGGGAATCCGGGGTTGTGTTTCCGGGTTATACTAATCCGGCCCCTTACCGTGCCCGGATTGCCCGGTTTTTCCGGAAAATGACATGGTTTCTTTAAAAAACAGCAGGGTTTTGAATAAAAACGGAAAATTTCACGTCGGAGCCTGATGACACGGTTTGGCAGAGTTGGGGCAGCGGAAAACGGGCCCTGACAGGTTCCGGTCAATGGCAGGGGATTTTCGTGCCCCGGAACGCCGTGACGGCCGTTGCAGTGGAAACGTTGCCTTCACGCCGGAGGGGGAATCAGACCCCGGCCGGCGGCGGCACTGATTCAGGGTGATGCCCGGAAGGGAGCTGAGGGACGGGGCGTGGATTTTTTAAGAGCGGGTTTTTTAAAAAAATGTACCGGGCCGGGGTGGGGCCGGTGATCCGTTTCGATCCGGATCGGGATTCCGGGCGACGGGAAACGAGAGGGAGATTGTTTATTCTTTAACGTGAAGAGTAGTTTCATGGGATTTTTTGACAGAATTTTCGGGATATCCGATAAGGACAAACTCGGTTCAAAGACGGGCCAGACTGCATCCGTTTTGTCATTTCAGGAAAAGGACAATTTGGGTTTAAGGATCAACAGTTATTCCCAGTCAACAGCCTATTGGACAACACGACTGGTAAAACAGATTGATGACCCGTTCATTGCATATACATTTCAGACGGAGGATAATGCCCGGAAAGCTCTTTTGACATTGCCTTGTATGCATATCGCAAAAGATTCCGGGAATATTATCTGCACGGAAGTTCTGGATTTTGGCGTGCATGAGGATCCCGAGGCAGGTCCCTATGTTGCTTTTATTTCAGGAAAGGGGTTTGATTACGATCTCTATGAACAGGCAAATGCCCGGTTTTCACATTTCGGCGGGAAAGAGATCAATAAAAAAGAGCCGGTAAAAACAACAAAAAAAGTATCCGGGCCTGGTAGTACCGGTCTCTCGCAGGTAACGTTTGTCCGCGAAGATAAGGAGGACGGTTTTGGGGGTATTGCAACATACAGAATATACAAGGCCTCTTCTGCTGAATCAGCGAAAGCATTTCTCAAAGAACAAAAAGTGACAAAACAGCTGTACTATATCTCTGTTCATACACCGGAAGGAAATTTTGGCAGAGATATTGAAGGCATCTACCAGGAATAAGGCAAGAGAGAACCATGGTACGGGCTATCCTCTGGACACCTTTTTTAATGCGCTGATATCAATTTTTTTCATTGTGAGGAATGCAGCCGTTACGCGTTCCACTTTCTCAGGGTCCCGGTCGGTGGTCATCGATGCAAGAACAGTCGGGACGATCTGCCAGCTGAGGCCGAATTTATCCTTCAGCCAGCCGCACTGCTCGGCTTCCGGAACAAACGACAGTTTTTCCCAGAAATAATCTATCTCTTCCTGGGTATCGCACAAAACCGTGAAGGAGACTGCTTCGTTCAGTTTAAACACGGGGCCGCCGTTCAGGACCATAAATTCCTGTTCCTCCAGGGTAAACCTGACGGTCAGGACCGTTCCCTGTTTCTGACCCGAGACCTCTTCAGCGGCCTTGGGGTAATAGGAGGTTTGCAGAATTTTTGCATTCCCAAAAACCGAGACATAAAACGCCGCGGCTTTGTCGGCATCTTTTTCCAGCCATATGCAGGGAACGATCTTCCGGCTTATTGTTACCATGCCATTTCCTCTCCACTCCCCCATTCTGCCGGGAAATATTTAAGATCATTCTCCTGAAACAGATTTTGAAACAAGGTTGAAACCCAAAAACCCTCTCCGCCAGTGGTGGAGGACCGGCGGGAATCCCCCGCAGATCATCCAGGGCGGAAGCGGGTCCGGAAAAACCCCTCCCGGAGCCCTGCCGCCTCCCAATACGCATGCCCTCCTCCGTTCGGCCACAGTAACGTTGCCAAATACGCTGCAATTATTCCCGCCGGAGCAGGCCGGATTGTTCCGGCGCAATTCCGCATTTTTGCGCATTATTGCCTCGGCCCGGGGGAATTGAGGGGCATCCGGGCCTGTTGCGGGCTCCGTTACCCCTGAACTGCCTCTGGTGTACTTCAGAGGTCAGGACCCCCCTCCTCACGACGGAGGATCTTCCGCCGGCTGGCCCGGGGGGTTGTACCCTTCACGGGGATCCTGTAAAAAAAAGCTGAAAATTTTCCGGCTGCCTGCTCAGGCACCGGTGCCGGCAAGCGCCTTGCCGTCGCTACCGCTCTCGGCAAGCCCGTCCGGAAGTACCCGGAAGAACCGCCACGTTCCGTGCTTGGACCGGATCCAGAGCTCGGCCGTTGCGGCTGCATCCCGGGCAATGAGCCGGAGCCTTGCGATCTCTTTCTCGTAATACTCCGCAAGATCCCGGATGGTCGCAAGAATTTCCGGTGCGAACATGATGCGGGCGAACGTGTACGGGATCTTCGAGACGATGGCGATGTCGAAGATCTGTTCCGGCCCGCTCATGGTCAGCTGGATCATGCCACGCGCCTTGGCGATCGGGATTGCTTCCGAGAATGCCCGGTGCGGGCGGAGACCGCGGCTCATGAGGGGGGCCTCCTGTTCATACGGTTTTTCGTTGATTTTTTCATGGTGTGTTTACCTCCTTTTTTTCGTGCGTCATCGGGCCCTTTGACTAGGGAGCATGAGTCCGGGCAGACTATGGCCTTTTATTATAAACCGGCCTGAGCGGAAAACGGAGTGCGGTGCAGGCGATCCGAAATGATCGGGGCTTGTCGTCCGCGATTTTTGAAGGAACAAATTTGTTCCTCCGGCGTTTTCTCCGCGTTCATTTTCCGGTCCTGCTCTTTGTCCTGGTGTTCCCTTTGACCGAATATCGTAGGTCTGGCATACTTCAAGCGCTTGGCTGAATAAATTTTTTGGAGGGAAATCCGGGCGCGTTGATTATCGATTTGGGAGGAAC
>Ga0116171_10002028_pt1 | contig 19613 bp, 23 predicted proteins | sample AD_JPNHW2_MetaG_FD_89798 | JGI IMG/M metagenome (GOLD analysis project Ga0116171, IMG submission 89798) | Active sludge microbial communities of municipal wastewater-treating anaerobic digesters from Japan - AD_JPNHW2_MetaG | ecosystem: Engineered > Bioreactor > Anaerobic > Digestate | place... | reverse complement strand
GGAAGTGGTAAAAGTACTCTTCTTAAACTGGCATACTCTTTATTAGGGGATCAGACAGTAGTTTTATCTTCTACAGGTATATCAGCCGCTAACTTATCTGCTAGAGGAATAAAAGGTAGTACTATTCACTCTTTCTTTAAATTACCTCCTCTTAATATCTTTCCTGATTCTATAGGTAAGAACAATAGAGTATTAGAGGATATCCTTGTTAATATTGATACTATTCTTATAGATGAAGTTAGTATGGTTCCTGCGGCTCTAATGGATAAAATGCTTCAGCTTCTTTATGAATATAGAACCAATCATGATATGGATCTTCCAAGAGTTATTTTATTTTCAGATATTCTACAACTTCCTTGTATTGTAGATAAAGATAATCCTGATGTTTATAGTTATTATGAGAAAATGTATGAGGGTAATACCTTCTTTTTTAATAGTGTATTTTATCAACAACATGATTTTATGACTATTAATCTTAATCATATTTATAGACAGAAAGATACTTCATTCCAAAATATTCTTAATAGGATTAGGCAAGGTACTCAAACCAATGAAGATTTACAGATAATTAATCAGCAAGTTATTAGTGAGGAAGAATATTTTATTCATAATGAACTTTATATTTATCTTGCTTCTACTAATGCAGTAGCTGATTCAATTAATGACTCTTACCTAAGTACCTATCCCGGAATGCCTAGACAATATAAAGGTTATACTACTGGAAGATTTGATCTGTCAAAAATTCCTCAATTATCAAATTTAGTTACTTTAAAAAAAGAAATGCAGATTATGTGTCTAAAAAATAATAGCGAAAATGGCTATCAAAATGGTACTCTAGGTACTATTGAAGATATGTATTATGACTCCATAAAAATTAATACTAAAAATGGTAGAACTAATGTAGTAAGAGAAAATTGGGATCAGTATGAGTATGGCTATAATGAGATAGCTAAAGAAGTTATTGCAGAAAAAGTAGGTACTTTTAACCAGATAGCCGCTAAACCCGCCTCAGCTATCACTATCCATAAGTCTCAAGGTTTGGAATTTGATAACGTTTATATAAATTTAGGATTTGTAACTCAAGGTCTTACCTATGTTGCTCTCTCTCGTTGTAGAACATTAGAAGGCATTGGTCTAGATCACCCCATTCGTCATACAGATATAAGAGTGGCTAGAGAAGCTTTAGACTTCCTAGAGAAACAAGGAGTGTAAAATGAAAGTTTTAGTTGATATGGATGGGGTTCTAAATGACCTTGGTATTCAAGTTGTAAATAAGATTATAGATAAAGGATATAAGTTTGATCCTGCTTATGATTATAAGTATCATCTTGAAGGTGGTATTCTTGACTCTAAGGGGGTTAGACTACCCGAAGAAAAGCAGAAGGCTATTCTAAAAGATATTTTCTTTAATCAAAGTTTTTGGAGAGGGCTAAACCCTCTACCCGGTTCTCAAGATTGCCTAAAATGGATAAATGATAGCTATGATGTTTCTATTGCAACAACCCCCTTTAGATTTACTGATGATTTTAAAGGATCAAAAATAGCATGGCTAGAACTTCATTATCCTTTTATTAAAACTTCTCAAGTTATTTTCTCTGCTGAAAAGTGGAAACTTGATGGAGATGTTATTATTGAGGATAAAGCAGAAACCTTAGAGGAATGTAAAAAAGTTGGAATGGTTACTATCGCCTATGATCAGTTATATAATCTTGACTGCCATTGTGACTATAGACTTGAGGAATGGGATATAAATACATTAAAACAAATTTTTGGAGGTTTAGAATGATTGTAGCTTTTACAGGATTTAAACGAAGTGGTAAAGATACTTGTGCAGATTTCCTTGTAAAAAATTATGGGTTTGTACAGTATAGCTTTGCAGATACAATGAGGTCTTTTATTAAGGATACTTTTCTTTGGGATGACGATTGGCTTGAGAATCATAAAGAAGAGGTTGACCCTAGATGGGGTATTACCTATAGAGAAGTAATGACCATTCTTGGTACTGAATGGATGCAGTTAGACTTATGTGAGAGATATCCTCTCTTTAAAGAAACTACAGGAAGGAATGTTTGGGCCAAAAGATTTACCTATAAATTTCAACAAGATCCTACTGTAAACTATACTATTAGTGATCTTCGATTCCCTCATGAGGAAAAGGTAATTCGTGATCTTGGTGGTGTTATTATTCGTGTAATGAGGAAGAGTACAAAGGTATCTGCTCACTCTTCTGAAGCTCATATTGATGAAATTTCTTTTGATGATATCATTGATAATGATGGGTCTATTGAAGATTTACATTGTGCTTTAAAAAGAAGTCTATCTACACTAAAGATTATTTAACTATCTTGGTATGAAGTCGGCTAAATATTTATATATTGAAGGGTTAATTTTAGATTCTCATCTTCTAGAACTAACTCTTCCTGAATTAAGAAAACAAGATAGATATCTCTCAGATTTTACAAAAGCTACAAAAGCAGAGCGCCGAATAATTCAAGGAAGTGCATCTAGTAATACAAAATTTTGGACTTGTGAGTTAAACCCTACAGATGGTAGTGTATTATTCTCTTTTACTACTGAGGCAACAGAAGGAAAACTTCAAAAAGAATATGATCCCAAAACAGGGAAAATGAAAACTTCACATAAGATTCAAGTAACAACCGAACCTAAATTTACAGTAAACCCTGGAACAGATACAAAAGTTTCTAACCCAAGTAACACTTATGATGTATACATACTTGTGCTAGATGTACTTCCAACAAAAAGAAGTCAAGGTCTTATAACTAAAATAAATCCTGATAAGAAACCTATAACTAACAAACTTTTAAAACGATTATTTGAAATTGCAGATATTAAAATTCATAGTCAAGATCCTAGTTTCCATTTCCAAGGATTTCAATATTGGTTAGATCAGGCAGGTGGTTCCATTTATCCAGAAGGAAGAAAGCCCCAAAAATGGGATAAGATACATGGTAATGGGAAGCTTCTTACCAAACATTTAGCTCAATTAATGGATGCCCTAGATTTCTTTCTTAATCAAATGGCTTCCTCATTAAATAACCAGTTAAAAAAAGCTGGATATTTTAACAAGCCTACTCCACCTAAAAAACCCAGTACTCCTAAAAAAGCTACTGATACTAAAGCAGAACCTAAAAAAGATAATAAACCTGTTACTAAAGATGACCTTGACAAAGATCAGGAAAAAGATGTAAACTCAGAAGTTGATAAAACCTCACCAGAGGAAAATGAAGAGGAGAAAACTAATGAGCATCAAGATGAAGACCAAAAAGCGCAGACTGATGGAGAAGCCACAAGTGAAGATGAATCCCAAGAAGATGAAACTTCTGAAGAAAGCCTTCAAGAACCGAAAGCGAAAGGAAAAGAGATTCGCAATAAAGACAAAGATGTTTAGTATGAAAAACAACATTAAGTAGGAGATTTACTAATGAATATTCCATTTACACTGTTAACAAGACTATCAGGAACCCATGTCTCTGATTTAGATATTACTAGTTCTTTTACTTTTAAGAATAAGAAAGAAGATATTATCTCTCTTGATTCCTCTACAGCAAAGACAGTAGACCTTTCTATTATTGATAATCTAAAGGTAGTAATTCTACAATCTGATTCAGATTTCACAGTTACCTTCTCTAAAGATTCAGTAAACTTTACTCTTACAGTAGCTGATGGAATTCCTTGCATTCTACCTATTAGCAACACAGACATTGAAGGTGCTAGTATCCTTGTTTCCACTCTTAGTACAACTGAAATTCTTGTAAAAATTCAAGCTTATGGTGTCGAAATTGCTTGACAAGGTTGATAGTATTTAGTATATTTAAACTATCAAGATTAAGGAGGGTGCTATACATGGCATCAATTATTATTAAGTATGTGTTCGATAAGAGTGTTCGGGACATGGTTGAGGATAAGGTTGATGAGAAAGGACGGACTTGGATTCGTCTTAATCGTGGCCGAAAGATTGGAGTAGTTGTTGCTCTTGGGAAGGATAAGATTGGCTTTAGTAGCTGTGTTTATCCTGATGAGTTCAACAAAGATGAAGCTCTTAAGAGAGCTATTGACCGAGCAAACGGAATTGTGGAAACTGGAATTATCCCCCACAAGGTTCGTAAAGATTATGACTGGGTTGTAGCTCGCGCTCAACGTAAGAACTGGGATAGTAATTAGTATTGTAAAGTGGCCCCTTCTTCTAGCGGTTAGGAATGTGGACTTTCAATCCATCAATAGAGGTTCAACTCCTCTAGGGGCTATAAGGAAAGATAGTAAAACCTTTGCTTCTCTTTTCCTCCACAGTAATGCCACAGTGTAGCCTCCTTCACTGTGGCATTACTGTTTTAAAGCTATTGACAGCATTTATTAACTATGATATTCTGTACAAAGGAAGAAACATGAAAACACAAAAAGAAATATTTAATGAATGGAAGACAGCTAGTAAGTCTCTAGCTAGTCTTAATTCTATTATCCAGAATCCTATCCCTGATAATCTCTCTGCGGAAGATAAAGAAAAGCTTAAAAAAGATATTGAATTTTTTAGAAAACAGCTCTTTTCTTATCAGATAGTTCTTAATAAGCTATCTATGGACATAAGTTCTCTCTTTGTAGAGAAGGGTATTCTATGAAACTAGATCAACAAGAACAAGAGACTATTGAAATTTTACGAAATCTTTCAGGAGAATCTGTAGAAAGAATTAATAATATTCTTCTTGCACTTATGATTTATACTTTTTTAAATTACTCAACCGGAGAAGATGTTCTTGTACCTTATTTTGGTAAGTTTCTTCTAAAGAAGGAATCTGATACTAAAGCTACTGATGTAAAAGGATTTTTTCTACCTTCTGATTATGTGAAACAAAATATAAAAATGTATGAAGAGATGAAAAAAGGTAATTGTGCTATTGAAGATATTCCAATTTTTAAGTATTATAAAGCTGAGAATAGTAAAACTCTCCGAGCTATTATTAATGATGAGGAGCTACAGAATTGATTGACTCATTTGATTGGAGAAAATTTATTGATCCTTTTAAACCTTGCCCCAATTGTATTGAAGGCTTTGTAATTTCTGAAACAGAAGCTCATGAGTGCTCCTGCCGAAGTACCTATCTAAAAAATCTACGCTATGTAATGGGCTTAATCCAGTCAAATCTAGTCGCTGAGAATTCTTCTATTGAGAATGTAGAAAACATAAAAAACTATTCTTTTAATGATTATGGTGGGCCAGATGAATCTGGAAATTTAAAAAAACTTAAATCATTCATTAAAAATTTTGATTCAAAATATTCTTCCACTAATTTATTCTTTTCAGGTTCTCCCGGTACTCAGAAAACTACTGTCGCCAAACATATAGCTTCCGAGCTAATTAAAAATAGAAAGACCTGTTACTATATTCTTGCTAATACCCTTATCGAATATATAAATGATGCACAACGAAAACCAGATGCAGAACAACTAATAGAGAGTCTTTTAAATAAAGATTTTCTTATTATAGATGAAATGGATGAGCAAAAAATTATCACCTATGGATCTGGTTGGCAACGAAAACTTCTTTTTCCCTTTCTAAAAGAGAGAATGGAATCAGTAAGGAAAAGTACTCTCTTTATTTCTAACCAAGATATCAGTAACATAGGAAATTACTTTGAAGGAGCTATCCAAGATTTGATTGAGAGAGAAGTTCCTGATCCTATGTACTTTAATGATAAATACTTTTTGTTTAAAAAGAAACTAGATGTCTCAAAATTATGGGATGACGAGGATTAATATGGGAATTGTTGTAGTGGGTGATATCCATTATCAAGAAAAAATGCCTAAGAAAGCTCAAGCAGAACAAGTAATTGACTTCATTTTTAATAACAAAGAATACAATAACTCTAATAATGTTTTGTTCCTTCTAGGGGATCTTGTAGAGAACGTTGAAAGTCCTCATGAAGTCTTAGGTTATTTTGTCAATCTATTCCTTAATCGTGCTGAATTTGAATGGGTTTACATATTGCAAGGCAATCATGACGCTTGTATCACCTCTTCCCTTCTCTCTGTGTTTAAACCTATTCAAAATATCACAATTATTCAAGAACCCACAATCGTCAATATCCATAATAAAAAGATACTTGCTCTCCCCTACTACTATCATGAAGGAACTTCCCTTCCTCCTATGATTGAAAATTATTCTTCTATCCTAAAAGATATTTATTCAAATCAAAGTTTTGATTTAGCCTTTCATCATGTTGAAGATGAGACTGAACATTATGGTAAGAAATTTTGTGATCTATCATGGGTAAATACAAAAGACTGGCTTTGTGGTCATATCCATACTTGCTCTCTTCAGAAGGGAGGGAGATACCTTGGGGCTTGTACTTTAAATTCCTCTACTGAAAAAGGTAGACAACCTTATATCGCCTATGTTACTGACGCACCGGGGTATAAACTTATTCCTGTTCCAAAAATTCTTGACTATTATACTGTAGATTACCCTAATGAACTTCCTGATATTACCACTCCATATGCTCTTTGGATGGTTACTAATTCAATAGATAAAGAAGAAACCATTGCTTACTATACCAAGAAAGCCAAAGAGAAAGGACAAGATTTCTTCTATAGAAAGATAATGCAGAAAGCTTTTGAGAAGTTTGAAAGATCTAGTATTGTTAAACATGAAAAGACTTCTTTAATTGATGAGTTTGAAATCTATTCAAATAAACTAAATCTTTCTGATGAGGTATCTACTATCTGTAAATCACTTATTGCTAAGAAGTTTAGCAGTTAAGATCATGCACCATATCATCTATACATTTAGTAAGATCACCATTCATATGCTCTAGTGTTAGCTCCGCATCATGAATAATCATGTTAATAATCATGTATAGATATTCAAGACAAGTAGAAGCTCTATAGTCCCAAGTTAAATAGTAAGTGTCTACCAGAGTCTCATTAATGCCTTGTTTGCACATGTTCATATGCTCATTATTCCAATTGTTAAATTTAGTAATATAGACGCTAGGAACTCCCCTGATTCTTTGACCATTTATAAGTTCTATTTCTACAGACTCAGCTTCAGTCTCATACTTCTTTATAATACGATTAAGAACTTCAGGAAAATCAGAGATATTACTACCTTGTCTTTTTTCTATATCTTTAACAAACTGTGTTAGTTCTTCATCAAAACTTCTAAAAACGCACTTATGTAAGAAGGCAATATTGATAAGATCTTTATTAGTAAAGGCGTCTTCCTTATGGTAGAATTGCATTGTCTCAGCATTGGTTAGCAACCTGAAAACCTTGTGATTAAGTAGGCTTAGTCCTTCTTCACTTTTCTTAGCTGTTCTATCTTCACTAAATTTAATAGTAGTTCCCTTACTAGTGATTGAAAGGGGTTTTAGTTTGAGAGCCTTAATAAATTGGTAAATACAAAACATTATAAAGACAAATAAACCACCGAGTAGAAGGATATCAATAAGCTTGGTGAGAGGGGCTTGGGATAGCCATGTAGTGAACCAAGAGGTTGTTGCTGTTACAGTGTTGTTCATAAATCTCTTTCCCTTTATTTTCTTTTAGAGTCTTCTATTACTTTCTTTATGAAGTATATAGCAATAAAAACAAGTAAGGAAATATCTACAACAGATTCAATTATTTGTGCTCCTGTAATTGACTCATTTGTAAATTTTGCACTTTCAACCCCATAAAAAAGAAAGGAAATAAAGAGTAAGGAATTAATAATGAAGAGTTTAAAATCTTCTTTACGGCGCTTTCCGTAAAGCCTCCATTGGATCAGGTGTTCTATTCCTACCATCAAAAGTTCTATTGCGATGATTAGGTATATTAGAAATTTAGTCATGTTTTCCTTCTCTTACTTCCTTTAAATAGTTACTTCTTTTAAGAATATTTTTTTTAAGAAGTACAAAAATAATGGCAATCATATGCTTATCAAAGAAAGGATATTTGATGTCTCTATCATAAGGATGAGTAGAAGGCTCTGTCTGTGTTGGTGGCCCATAGAGACAATTAAATTTTAATTGCATAGGGTAAATTCTATAGTAGTTATCTAAGTTAATACCTAATACTTGAGCGGCATAGTCACCTACTGAGTAGTAGGGGGCAACTCTCTTATTCTTTTTTATCCAATCTTCAACAGCTTTTTTAACTTGTTTTGCATTTCTATTTTTACTTTTTGCAAACTTTTTTGTAAGTTCTCTTTCTGTTTCTTCATAGATCATCTTTACCATTCTTTGAGGTGGTTTAACAAATTTTTTATATGATCCTACACGCCAAACTATCTTAGAATTCATAGAGAATTCTTTGTTCTTATCCTTCTGTAAAGAGATAATACAATTATATTCATGACTAACCATAGTCTGCTTTTTTGCAGTTCTTTTTATTAACTGTGTGTAAGGTTTATACTGAGGGTAAGATACAGAAACAATGGTTAGTCTTTCATCTGGAATTGAAAATTCACCTTTTTTATTTTTAGAGTAGGTTAATCTTTTAATAATTTGAATCTTAGTAGGTACAACATCTCTTTCACTATAAGTGAATCTATTTCTTCTTGTATCCCAAGTATAGAGAAATACTTGTTTAATAGTAGGTGTTGCTGATGTGACAGTTACTGACATTAAATATCTCCTAAATGTAAAATTCTAAAGTAGGATAAAACAGCAGTTAATATAACAAAGAATAGAGTAGTAGTACCAGAACCCCATCCAAAGCCTTTCCAAAAAGCTTTATTAAGTTCAAACTTTAATTGGGGAATTACAACAGTTTCTAGGTCAGTTACTCGATCCAATGCTTTGGTTAATTTGAGAGTCAATTCGTCCACCAATCTCTTGGATTCGTCCAAGTTCTTTAAGGCCGAGGTCAACGAATTCGAGGAGCTTTGTAAGGATGTCTCCAATGTCACTACTTGTGCTTGTGATGCTTGTAAATCCTGTTGTGATTGTTCCAATTGCTTGGTTAAGTTCTGAACTATCTGCTGAGAGTTGTCCAAGAGTAATTTCAAGTTCTTTAACTCGTCTGCTGTAGCTATCAACTTGTTCTTGTAATCCTCTAATAAACTCAAGGTCTGCTGATACTCTATTTTCAAGGCTTGTAATTCTTGTAAGGTATTGTTGTAGCTTTTCTGTAATTCCGCTGATATATTCTTGGAGTTCTCCAATTCGTTTTTCAAACTCTGCAAGCTTGAGTCTACTTGCGCTAATTTGCTCTGCAAGCTGTTTGCTATATTCTGTAGATTCTGATAATCTTCGGTTTGCTTCTGAAAGCTGAGCTTTAATGTCTCGTACTTGTTCAATGCTTCTTGTAAGAGTTTCTTTTGCTGTTCTAAGATCATCTTCAAGTTTTCTATTGGATTGTTGGAGTTGCTTATTAAGTTCAATGGAATCTCTGAGTTGAGTGGATATAATGGTAACATCTGTTCTAAGTTGTTGGATGATGTTGTTATAGTTTCTTGAGGATAAATAGAAGAAAGCCCCAATGGTAGCACACCCAAGAAGAAAGCTAATAATAATGGTAATAACAGTTTTCTTTTGAGAGGTAAACCAGTCTTTAATCTTTGTAAGAAACTCATTCATTTTTATCCTTCTTCTTGCTATTATCCTTATCAATTAAACCTTGTACTCCTACCCAAGCACCAATAATAATAGCTAAAAAAGGAAAGAGGGCGGGCATCCAAGAAGGCTCAAATTTTGAAGCCATAGACCAAATTGTAAGAGTTGAAAGTAAGACCATACTCCAAATAGCCACAATGAACTTTCTACTTTTAAGTTTAATATCTATCATAAAATTACCCCTTAAACTATAACATGCCCCCACTTAGTAGGAGAGTTAATTGGCTTTACAGATTTCATAAAAGTGTCATGATCCATCTCAATATTATATCCACGTACACTTTTATACCCAGTATGATAGTTACCCCAAGGGTCAGCAATAAGAAATTGATCTTCCAGAATACCCATAAGGACAATAGCATGTCCATCAATTTTCATCTCCGGGAAATATACTGAAGTCATTATAGCTTGTCCTGCCTTTATCCTAGAGATATAATCCTCATAGGTAAGATTTGTTTTGAAAGAACTTACTTTTTTTCCACATACAATAGGAGCTAAATAATTGGAGTAGCAACCATGCAACTCGTTAGGAGGAAGACTCTGCTCAGGGAAAACATCATTATAAGCCCAAGGATAGTTTTTATACGCATACTCTTTCGCTTCAGGAGTGTTAAGTAAAGACATAAAGTAATCATCATCTGCATAAGTAGATGGGTTTGTATAAGGAGTTTTGTTAGCCTTTAGGAACATTACATATGATGTTGGCATACAAGCTCGGGATGGATGAATTGTATTATTTCTTTGAGAATAGTAATCGTCTGGTTTCAAATTTATAATTTTCATTAGTATCTTCCTCTAATAGTAAAAGATGAATAATTGTTAACATTTATTGGAGTCTTATCATCAGTAAGCCTCTTAGCAATATCGTTAGGTTGTTTTAGATCAGAAGTAGAGAATAAGCAACGTCCCAAATTTTTGTCCCATTTGTAAATATATTGATCTTTATATTTACTTTCTACATAATTAGGAGTATTAAGACTACATAGAGTATTATAAGCATTAGCTCTAACAAGCCCCCATACTCTTAAATCTCCATAAGGAACTGAAACAACTACCTTCCAGCGAGTACAATCATAATCAGAGAAATACAATGTACCATCATCTACCTTTCTCCCTAATGAAACAAAATCCACATCTCCTGAGTAGGGATTAGGAATAACTGTGTTCCAATCTATAGAAAGTCCTGTAGCATTAGCTAATTGATTGTTTACTCTACAGAGTCTTACTGAATTCCCCCCTAAAGCATATTTTTGACAAACCCAAAGTGTTTCTCCATTAGAAACAAAAGGACAATTGCTTATTGCTGTAAGTAAATCATCATTCTCAGATACAGTTACAGGGTAATCAACTCCATCAATGGATATAGTAAAAGTACCAGCAGTGTGGTTAGCAATATAATTAAAAGCTGAATTAGTAAAATTTATTGTTAATTCTTCTGGAAAAGCTTTTTCACCTATAGAGGGATCTTTGTTAGAGTTAAAGGCAATACCAACATTTCTTTCACCACCCCAACTACCCGGATCAACATTCATACTACCTAGAAATGACCAACTACCATTAGGACTTGCACTGTAAGCTTGGATAACACAACGATTATCAGTAGCAAGTACACTAAGAATAGTCAAAGAAACAGTAGCCTCACTACCTGCCAAATATATAGAATAGCCATTATCCATAATGACATTATTATATTTTACTCGACAAACCGCTTTGTGAATATTATCAGGGGTAACTAGATCATCAACAGCAAAAGACATTATCTCACCTTTATCCTATTTGCTCCAACTACTACAGCAATAATTCTTTCAGGATGGAATATTTTTGTAAAGAGATTAGCTTTAACTAAAGAGCCATCCTTTCCACAAGTTAGAGCAGTACCTACCTCATAAATAAGGGGTATATTTAAGAAACCTCCTACAGCAATAGGAAGACCTTTTCCATCTCCTGCAAGGAAGGAATACTGGTCAGAAGTAATACCAATAATTCCCTTCTGAGCGTAACTGCTACTTAATTCAACTTTTCCATTTTTCTCAACATAAACTTTGCCATATTTAATTTCATCTACGAGGCAGTTAAATACATCTGCGAAGTCATTACCAACAGCACCTTTACATTTATTAAAATAGCCATAGTTGAATCTATTACTATCAGTTCCAATATCAAAGCTAGACCCCGAAACAACCGCAGGTACGATATTTTTTGTAGTTATAGTACCAGAGAAAGAAGATGCTCCCGCAGAAATTCCTGTAGATGAAAGAGTTTGAACAGAGAGAGCACCATTAAAAGAAGCAGAACCATCGTCTGCAAATACAAGAGACTCTATAGGTGAATCTTTATGTTTTATATTTGTTACTTTAAAAGTAGTAGTAGATAGAATTCCTGTAATTGCTAGAGTACCAGCTACTGTTCCATTCTCTGTAATTGCTAAAGTTTTTCCTGTTAAAATTCCTTCAGTAGCAGTAATATTTCCAGTATCAGAAATGATATTTTTTACATTAATATCATAGCCAAAAGAAGCTTTTCCATCTGCTAAGAAAGTAAGAGAGTCACCGGAAGAACTAGCATGTTTTAGTGCAGTGACTTTAATAGTAGGAACAGTAAGCAAGGTGGTAATAGCTAGGTTAGCAAGACTTCCATCTTTAGCGGAAATATCTGCAAAAGCATTGCCCACTTTATTTCTCACATAAAGAACACCATTATTATTTACTAGTCGAACTGCATTTTCATTATTAGTATCAATAGTAAAGTAAGAATTAGAAGTTCCCATTGGTAAGCCATTCATGAAATTACAAGGATGTAGATATTCAATATCATCCCCTCTTACATAACCTGAGTTCTCACTTGTTCGGGTAACAATAGCAATAGGAAGATACTGATTATTAAAAGGATTTAGTACTGGGGTAGAGGTATATTCTGCTCCCTCTTCAATAAGGAATGTCCCATCATCTTTAATATAGAGAATATCTTTTCTACTCTTTCCTGCGGTTATGGTTGTAAATTCAGAAGTATACTGAGCAGTAGCAAATACAACTTTTTTCCCATTGATAACAGCAGTTCCGGGGTATACTTTAAGCTTTTTACTTGTTAGACCAGCAGGGGAAAGAGGAACAGTAGGGAGAAGAGACTCAACTTTAAAAGGAGGCTTATGACTTAAAGTTTCATAATAGTAATTATAAGACCAATCTTTTAGGTTATAGTTTACATAATTAGTAGCCAATAGTTTAGCACTACCATCTAGATTTACTCTTCCAAAAATAATATCATTACTGGTTAATTCACTATCAGCAATATTATTGAAACTCATGAAGTTATTTTCATCATCACTCCAAACGAAATTTCCGACAATAAGTGTTTTATTGACATTTCCAGCTAGAGTAATGGTTGCAGACTCTGTAGTTTGAATACGGACACCCATAGCAGGATATCCAGAAGGAACATCAGCAGGTACTTCAACATAAGCAACGAAAGGGCTTAATGAAATAGTAGAGTCATCAATTCTGGTTATTTCTCCCCCTTCATAGATACCATGTGAGGCTAACCTATAGTTTACCCTATTAAACTTTTGACCAAGGGCTTCTTCTTTATAATCAAAAAAGATAATTTGTTTTCCGTTGTCTATGTTATTGCTCATCGTTAATCCTCATAGAAATAGTTAGGTTGGTAATTTTCTAACCATAATATTAGTGGCTAGATAATCATTGATGGAATGAAATTCAATAGGGGGGAAAGTACAGTAAATCAAAGCACTGTGATTTTCATCCTCTAAAGCTAATTCAGTAATTCTAATAGGTTGTTCAATAATATCTTGGTAGATCTTATAGTTGGCAATAAAGACTTCATTCAAAGTAATATTGGAGTACTTATAGTAATCAAAAGAAACAACTATAGAATCTTGCAAAGGTAAAGAAGTCCCTACTGTATTTAAAGTAAGTAATCCTGAAGCATGGTCTAAGGTAGAGTTTATTAAGTTACTACCAACAATATCACTCTCTCCTGAATCTGTAGCGAGAAAGTAATAACCATTAATTTTATAATAAACTTTTACAGATCCCGGTACTATATCAACTTCAGTATTACCAAGAGTAGCAAGTAAATTAAAAGAAACATTTGTAGGTGTACCTTCTAAGGTATAGCTATTATCGTAGGAGAAAGTATTAAAGAATTTTACTAGATATTCCCCTGTGTTGTAATCGATAGTACCAGAGAGATAATCACTAGTAAGATTTCCATTACCATCATCTTTGAGACTCTGAGATTGATAGTTTCCATTTAAAAATCTTCTGTAAGAAATATTAAAAGTTTTAGGAATTATATTTTTATATCTTGTAACTCCTGTTCTTACTTCTGTAGTTCCTACCTCTTGCTTTTGAAATAGTATTTCATCATTTACAGTAAGGGCAGGAGCAAAAGTATTGATACCAATCCAAGAGGAATCTTCAAACTTTTCTTTATCAGCAATAGGAAATCTAGCAAGGGGATTTTTTAAACTAGCATTTAGTGTCATTGTATTAGTATAAAGTTCTCCTCTTTCTTCCGAAGAAAGAGTCTTTTTGGTTAGGCAGACATTACTTATCTTCCCTGTAAAGCAAGAACTTAATTTTGGTACAAAGGCATTGTTATCATCAAGATAAGCTCCCATTACTGTTTGAGTAGGAGTATTAAAAGAAGTCATTCCTACAATCCCACTGCCTTCATTATAAAAGTCTTTAATTTCATCATCGACATAAAGACTTGCTATGTTGTTAGTCATATCAAAAACAATGTTTACAAAATGAGGGCCAGCAACAAGGTTATCTACGTTAAGTATGGGGGAGATAGATCTATCATAATAGACTTTTAAACTTGTATCACTACATGTGATTTTTATTAGCCCACAATCATAGATGCCACACTCTTCTGAAGAAGAGTCTGTATTATCAAACCAACCAATCCAAGATTGATCTTGTCTAGTAATTGTTCTCTTTGCAGTAGCAGAAGTGACTACATAGGTATTTCCATCAAAAGTAACTTCTTGTCCAAACATCCCACTTGTCTTTTTTAAGTTGCCAACAACAGTAGCATTATAAGGAGTAGGAGCTAAATCATACATAATTGTATCTGGACTAGTTAAAGAATATAGCATTACTATGTTTTCTTTGGATGTAGCCAGTGGAGTTCCTAGAATATCTTTAGTAGTATGATCTGGAATATATTGAGTACCTGTTCCTACGGAGATAAACTTTATAGCAGAAAGAGAAGGTACACCGTCAGCATGAATGGTAGTATTAGTTTTTAATTTTAAAAGAGGAACAGTATATACTTCAGAAGTATTGAATTCATCAAAAGAATTATCAGAGGGAACAGCAAAATTTATAGAGCATCCTACATGAGGAATAGCCCCCATTGAGGCATTATAGTCAACTGCTTTCTCAAGATATTTAAAATAATCTTCTGTAAGTAAAAAATCTTGTTGATTAGCTGTGATTGCCTCTTTAATATACACTTCTATACCAAGATGCTTTGTTAATATTTGTTGATATTTCCCATCAAGGAACCAGTTTGTGGTGGGGTTAATTGATGGTTTTTCATCAAGTTTTCTTATAGGGTTACTGTCAAGAAACACAATTTGATTGACAAGACTAGAGTAGTTTTTATCAGGAGTTACAGAATAAAAAGGAAGAGTAAAATCTGAGATAGAGGTATAAGCAGTAATAATGCTTGACCACTTAACCATCTTAATCATCTTATCTGTATTATATAGGAAATTATAGATGTCTCCTGAATACCCAATTTCTCTTATGGGGATAGTATATCCTGTGTAAGTCCCTTTATATTTTATCTTTATAGGTATGGAGAGTAATTCTTTAACAATAAAATCAAAAGAATCATCTAAGATTAAATTTGGTTCATATCCATATTTCTCAGCTAGTAATAGTAAGTTAGAAATAAACAGCTCACTTGTATCTAAAGTAGGGTCAGAGCTAACAACAACATCTCTACTCATAGCTAAAATATCTTTTTGATATTTAGTCAACTCAATAAATTTGAGTTGTACATCTAACTCTTCAGCGATAGCTTCAATAAATTGAGGCCATAGGTTGTCAATCTTCAAAGCAGAGTGTAACTTTCTAATTATACTATCATAAGGTCTTGACATTAGGGATTCCTTATTGTAATAACACAACTGTCATAATCTAAAATATGTTTCCTATCAGTAATAATAAGATCAAGGGAATCACAAGCATACACTATTTTTATAATAGAATTCTGAGTAATAGTACCACTAGTAGCAACAAGACTTACTAAACCAGTAGAAATATTAACTGAACCATTAATAATAAAATCAGAACCGTAAGGAACAATCTTATCTAATGAGTTTCCTTGAGCACATTGAATGTAAGTTCCATTAACCCCTTCTTTTATATAAACTTTAATTGAAGAAGATTTTATAGGAGTGAGAGGTAATGTAACTGAGGCTCTACTAACTGTCCCTACTTCAGAAAAGGAAAATTCTTTGTATGAAGTGATATTGGTAAGGTGGTTCCTAATACCAGTAATACCATCAATTAGAGACATAAGATCAGAATAGTATATACTCTCATAGAAATCCATATTACTAATATCATATGTTTCTTGAAGAAGACTAGTAATTCTTTCACTAAGGTAAGAAGGAGTATATGAAGTATTCTGAGCAACAGCATTAACATTAAAGATTAGTGGAATTTTTTCTATGTCTTCAAAAGTTATAATGGTTGTAGGATCACATTTAGGATAGATCAAATCAAGAATAGTTGTTTCTAAGGCAGATCCTTTAATATTTTCATAAAGGGGGGCTGTACCAAGAGCGGCAATATGAACTACATTTTCTTTAGTAGGAATGAAAGACCATCTATCTAGATTGTTATCTTCAAGATATTCTTTGGCTCCCCATACATTTACTTTGGTAATTAAATTACTAGCCTCTTTATTAATAGTTGTTATAAAGTCAGGGAGAGTACTTGCACGATCCCCTGCTTGTACAATTTTTGGGCCTTGATTACGAATTTGCTCTAGAGAGGGATAATCCTGCCCTCCTGAAATTGGGCTAGGGTTTCTACAATATAAGTCAACGATAGTACTCTGAGTATCAGTTAATTGATTTTCTACAGAGGTAATGGAATTAATGAGAGTGACATTTCCTTGATAACCTAGAGTAGAAATGTATCTAAAGGTGACAGTCTGACCTGACTCAAGTTTCTTTCCAAAAGATCCATTACCAAAACGAAGGATAACTTTTGAAAGAGTAGGATCAGTATATACTTGGTAAACCTTTTCATTCTCAGAAGCATTGAAGATATTATCAATAGCAGTCCAAGCCTCACCATTTACAAAAAGATCAAATAAACTATTTTCAACACCAGAGTCTACAACAGTATAAGTCTCAAATATATCTCCTGCCGCAGTAAAGGTACAGGACTTAGCTTCTCCTTGTCTTACTACAACATTAACTTTCTCATCAGTAGAAGCTAGAACAGAATCTTCTATAGCGCAAAAAGGTATATTTCCATTAGAAAATTGTGTGTATTTAGGGATAGAAACATTATATGGATGTGAAGCATTAAAAGTTTCACTGGAAGAGACTTCAAGAATACCTTCAGCCCCAATCTTTCGGGGAACAGCATAGTTAAGAGAAGGTGCCTCTGCTAATAGAGAACTTTTGTTTCTTGCTAGTGACCACCAGTTCTCAAAAGTATAGTATTCTTTTGCTTGCATCTCATAAGCAACTTCCTGTACAATAGCCTCTATAAGATGAGTAACTGCTCCTTGAGCAAGGCCATTAGACCACTCTTCCTTTTGGGCTAAATTTGCTACCACTCTATTTTTAATGCTATCAAAATCATACGCTATAGGCATTATTAGTATCCCCTATCTCTTATATTGACATAGGTATTTAGACCTATGTTTAATGTTTCATTATATCCAGTAAGGATGATTAACCAAGAAGATTTCTCTTGGTTTGGAATTACTTGTAGATCTTGCACTGTAATAGCAGGAACAAAATCATTTTCAAGTCCTGTAATGATTTGTTTTCTAATACGTTCAGCATTATCTGGTGTTACTCCTTTACCAAGAAAAGGAATAAGATATCCACCAGATATACTTCTAACTTTTTCTCCTCTTGCACTTGATATCCAAATCTTAAAAGCTTGAGCAAGAGCGTCACTATTTTCTATTGTATCAAGATCCCCTCCATTAGTAAGTTTTTTTGAAAGAGGGAAATCTTTATATAAGAGTCTTTTATTTAAATTATTCTCATTCTGTGACATGCTATAATAGTTAAGTACATAAATAAAAAAAACCTCTGATGGTATAGCATCCACCAGAGGTCACTACAAAAAAAAGGGGGTTTATTACTCTTTCTTGAAGAAGGGGAGCAGATAGCCAATTAGACCACCAGCAATTTTTTCACCCTTAAAGTAATCCTGCTTGAGGGGCTTGAAAGAAAGGTCTACTTCTTTGTCGAGAAGTTCTTCCATTGCAACCCTAAACTTGGGGAAGTTCTCACCTGTGGGAGAAACAAACTTACCTGTGTACTGAGCTTCTTCAGGCTTACTAGGATCAGGAACTTTACCATATTCCTCAATGAGAGCATTCTGCTTTTTTACATACTCACTGTTAGCAACATTGGTATCTTCCATGAGAGTTGCAAGGGCAAAGCCAGCATCAAAAGAAGTAACAGTTTCCATTGCTCTAGCGGCGGCTTCTCGTCCCTCAATAATTGTCTTCAGTTTCATAAAAAATTCTCCTTATAAATAATTCTCAGACTTACTTATATATAGTAGCATCTCTCAAAAGATTGCTTTTTTAGTCTGTGTAATGAAAATTTTTATAGGGAGGAAGAGTTAAAAGGTGTTCATAAGCTTGTTTGGTATAGTTCAAAGGACTATCAGGATCAAGTTCATGATTATATCTTTTAGTAATAGACCCATCAATGCAGATATACTTTCGTTTTTCACCTTCTAAGTAATAAAGATGTACACCTATAGAGTCTATACCTTCAGTGATACTTAAATTTACAATTTCTAAGAAAGCTTGAACTTCGATTCCATCTTTTGTTACAATTGTACCTGTTAATTTCATTATTCAACACCTAAAAGTTTTGCCAAAATAGTAGCTGGTTCATCAATCATCTGACGATGATCTTGAACAGAGAACTTCCACCAATACTCTTTAGCCCCAATATGGATTTTAGTACCAGCATGATAGTAAAAAGGTGGGACTTTTGTTACAAGGTCATTACCATTTTTTATTTTAAAACCATTAGAGATTCTTTTAGCAAAGGAGTCTCTACCTGCTTTATTCCAAACTTTTGCACCATCAAAGTCAAAACAATGAATTTCAATTGGATTTTTATTATAGTCAATGTCCACTGCGGCGATAGAGGATACACCACCACCCATACTAAAACCTGTAACAATAATTTTGTCAGAAGTAATCATACCTAAAACTTTATCCCTAATTCTCATCCAACCATCAAAATATCCAGTATGTACTCTAATTTTAGAATCAGATCTAGCATAATCAGGTCGTTTCCATTTTTTGAACCAGAAATTAAAGTTAGTTTTCCAATCTATTCCTTCACTAGAGTAAAAAAAATTAACAATTTGGTAATCATCTTTTATAAATACATAAGTGTCAATACCACTTAGTTTATCTCTAATGTGAGTACTTTCTCTTTTTAGAGACTGTAAGTAGGCTAAAGCCATTAGATTTTTATCAACTTCCATAGTATAATAGTTATTAAATTATAATAATTATTATAAGTGTCTCTAAAGAAAAAAAAATTCTTTATAAAAGAATGAGTATAAAATCTTAGATAAAACTAGATATTATAGTTTTATCTTAAAAATACATTAAAATTTTGTTAGTAACCAAGTAATAAATTTAAATGTAGATCTAATTGGTGAACCGCGACCGTCACTGTGGTTCTGAAATAGAAATATTTACTATCTCACAGTATCTGTCAACGTCTGAGTCGTCCGGTTTCTT
>Ga0116171_10002026_pt1 | contig 19632 bp, 22 predicted proteins | sample AD_JPNHW2_MetaG_FD_89798 | JGI IMG/M metagenome (GOLD analysis project Ga0116171, IMG submission 89798) | Active sludge microbial communities of municipal wastewater-treating anaerobic digesters from Japan - AD_JPNHW2_MetaG | ecosystem: Engineered > Bioreactor > Anaerobic > Digestate | place... | reverse complement strand
TGATAAACTTTTGACTTGATAAACTTTTGACTTGATAAACTTTTGACTTGATAAACTTTTGACTTGATAAACTTTTGACTTGATAAACTTTTGACTTGATAAACTTTTGACTTGATAAACTTTCAACTTGATAAACTTTTGACTTGATAAACTTTTGACTTGATAAACTTTCAACTTGATAAACTAAATGAAAAAAGTCCTCTTCATAACATACTATTGGCCGCCTGCCGGCGGAGCGCCTATCAACAGGATATTGAAGTTCTATCAATACCTTCCGGAATTTGGCTGGGAACCTATAATTCTTACTACCGAGGGCGGTGACTTTCCTTTTGAGGATGACAGTCTGCTCAAAGAAGTGAGGCCTGAAACTAAAATCTTTCGTTCCAAAGGGCTTAGTCTTCACAAGATATTCAGCAAGGTTTCGCCAAAATCAAAAAAGAATTTTGTACCGTATGGCTTTACCGATGCTTCAAAGAGTTCTTTTATGGACAAATTGTCGCGTTGGGTTAAATACAACTTCATTCCTGATACACGATTTCCCTGGTATTTCTCCACTGTTGACAAAGCCGTAAAAATCATTAAAGAAGAAAAAGTCGATCTGATTTTTAGTTCATCGCCTCCGCAAACCAATCATATTATTGCACGCAAAGCAGCCAAAAAGACTGGTTTGCCCTGGGTTGCCGATTTCCGTGATCCATGGACCGATGTGTTTTGGCTGTTGAATAATTCGATACGGTGGAAGTTTATTCATAATATCGATAAACGGATTGAGCATAAGACCATAGCCAGGATGGATGAGGTAATTACCGTTGGCCCATCGCTGGTTGAAATACTTCAGCGCAAAACAAGCAAAAAAATACATCTGATAACCAATGGATACGATGATAAATATTTTTGCAAGCTGGAGTATAAACCCAATTTAAAATTTAGAATTACTTATGCCGGTAGTCTTAGCAAAGAGCAGGATCCTGCCTGTTTTTTTAATGCCATGGAATTGTTGAAAGGCAACAAAGAATTTTACGAAAATACAGAATTGTTTTTTCTCGGAAATTTTCCTACCTATCTTATCGACCTTGTCAATGCTTCTCCCTATAAAAATCAAACCAAATTTTCTCCTTATACCTATTATGTCGATTCTCTTGAAAGTATTGCTACTTCAGAACTTTTGCTGCTGATTGTTCCGAAAACCGATGATAATAAATGTATCATAACCAGCAAACTGTTTGATTATATGGGCGCCGCACGTCCTGTTGTGGCTTTTGGCCCCGTGGATGGTGATGCTGCCAGCGTGATGAATGCTGCCGGGGCAGGGCAGATGTTTGATTATTTCGATAGCAAAAATGCCGCAGATTTCATTTTGCAATGTTTTCAAAACTGGAAAGACAATCAAAGCAGTTCTTTTGCAGATAAAAATAAAATTGAGGAGTATACTCGCAGAAACCTTACCCAAAGGCTGGCCGCCATATTTGATAAGGCAGTAAGAAACTAAAATTTGTTGTCCTGTCTTCTGATCCCCATACCTATTGCCGTTGGAACCAGCAGGGCTGACTTCGGCTTTCTGACTACTGAACACTGACAACTGATCCGCCGTGGAGGACTGGCTTTTTAGAATTCAATTCTATACGAAGCCAGCGGTATCAGGGGAAGGTCGTAAATATTATCAATTTCGTTTGTATAGGGGTTGTAGCGGAATCCGGCAATATTTTTACGGTTAAAAACATTCCCCAGTTCAAAGGCAAATTCATGTGAACATTTTTTTGCATTCAGCCGGTATCTTATGCGAAAATCTAATTTGAAAAAATCTTTTGTCTTTTTTGTAAAAGCTAAAGAATCAATATATACCGCCTGATGTGCAGCAATAGATTGTTCCAGATCAAGGGGAGTATAACGTTGTCCGCCGATCTCAACAACTTTCACGCTGATGCCGATGATGCTGTTCTTTTTTTTTCCGATTTTAAATTCTTTTCCACCCAGCAAATTAAAAGTGTAATTGCTGTTATATCTTGTATTTCTTTCCTTGCCGTCAGCGTCAAAATACTTCGAGTCGTAAGCAGATGCAGTAAGCAAAATATAATAACCCTTACTTAAAAACTTTTCAATAGTCAGCTCCATGCCGTAATTTCTGCCCTTGCCTTTATTTGTGAGCGTTTTGTTGGCAAAAGCATTGTCTGCATTGCTGAAATTTACCAGTGATAATACGGGGAAATCCACTGCTACGGGTATTTGTGTGAGGTATTGGTAATATACTTCGATTTTGCTGCGCCAAAATTCAGAGAGTAGCCAGTCATAACTCAGCACTGCCTGATAACTTTTGGTAAAATTGAGAGATACGTTGGGATGAGTGATAGTGGTGCCGGATAATACTTCAGCATAATAAATCTGCGAAGGTTGTGTTTGTCCGTGAACGCCAAAACCCAGAGTCAATGCATGATTTCCGTTGATAGTGTAACGAAATGCCACACGGGGTTCAAAACTCAGCCGGCCATTATTTAAAAGGTACAGGGTGTGAAACCCCGGTGTTACCGAAAAATTTTCATTTATCGTGTATTTATATTGAAAATAGGCTTGCACGAGATTGAGGCTGCCCTTATTGTCGTTCAGAATATGTTTGTGCTCACCGCCATTGTATGTGTATGAAAAGGTGTTGTCGGCAAAGTTCTGATTTCTAAATATAATGCCGCTTCGTATTATATGCCTGACATTGATTTTGCTGTGAAACAAGATTGATGCAATGTTGTTTTGCTGTTCGGATGACTTGCGGCTTAGCTGGTATATTTGGTAATCGTTACCGGTGGAGTCTTCGGTGTATTCAGGGCTAAAATATGATGAAGAAACTATGGTTTTTAAGTAGGAATTTTTTCCCAGGGGATAAAACCATGTGAAAGCACCAATAGCTGATTGTGATCCCGAAATATCGCCAAGACGGTCGCCGTCATTTGCCCATAGGGAGGAGTCCTTTGGCGGTTTATACACCGATTTGCTGATGCCACCCACGCCAAGTAGCGAGATGTAGCCTTTTTTCAAAGGGAAATGAAACTTAAAAGAGAGGTCTTGAAAATTAGGTACGGCATCAATAATTTTGATTCCCATCAAACTCAATAACGCTACTGTAGAATAATTGTAATAGGCAAGATATGATGCCTGCTTCCCTTTAACAAAAGGGCCTTCGACACCTGCCTGTACTCCCCTTGCGCCAATTTGTGCCAGGTATTCGCGTTTTTCATTATTTCCATTCCTCATTTTCAGATCAAACACTGCCGAAGTGGCATTTCCATATTCCGGTGCAAAAGCCCCCGAAAGAAAATCAGAATTATCAAGCAGATTATTATTAATCATGCTGATGCCTCCGCCCGAACTTCCTACATCTGCAAAATGGTTCGGATTGGGCATTTCAACACCATCTATCCGCCATAATATCCCCATGGGGGAATTTCCCCGTACAACTATATCATTACGTTCATCAGACGCCACCGAAACACCGGCAAAATTCGAGGCCATACGCGAAATATCTCCCCATGCGCCTGCATATTGGTTGGATTCCTCTACCGTAAATTGCCGTGTACTGATGACCGACATCTCATTTATGTTGTTTTGTTTTTCATTTTTACCTGAAATAACCACCTCGCGGCTGGTATAAACTTTTTCGTTGAGTTCAATGTTCAGCACCAGCTCGTGTGCAGAGCTTACTTCTATGTTTTTTAAGATAATATCATCATAACCCAGAAAAGAAATTTTCAGGCTTTGCCTGCCTACGGCTATATTCTCCAAACGAAACTTCCCCTGGATGTCAGTGGTGGCTCCTTTTATCGGATCAGAATTCAAAAGAATTATGTTGGCTCCCGGCAGTGGTATTTTTGTTTCTTTATCTGAAACTGTTCCGCGTATGGTTTGCGATAAATTTTGCGGGTATCCTCTAACAGAAAGGATAAATATTATTGCATAAAAGATTAACCGCGATTTCACAAATAAACAAATAAATGGATTCTTTCAAAAATAATAAAATTATACGATTTTTTCAATGGTTGACAAAAACTCTTTAATTTCGTAAAAAATTATATATGAAAAAACTTGCGCTGATCGGTCTTGTTTTGCTATTTTCAGTAGTTGCCTGTAATACAACAAAAACATCAAAAAGCGGTGAGGCCGAGAAAAAATTTGTGTCTGTTTTTCTTTCTTATATGAATCACGAAAAAGCCGCTCAGCAAAATGAAATGAAAGCGTGTATTTCGCCAACTTATCTGAAAGAACAGGGGATAGATATTACTAAGTATAAAGTCAACAATTATGCGATATGGGGATATAATATTGACTATTATTCGGCAGTTGACGGACTGGTTGTTGCCAAAATTTGGGGGGAAAATGAAAATTGGGTACATCAGCTAGAATTTAAGGTGGTAAAAGAAAGTGGTAAGTTGTATCTCATGCCTTCACAGCTTGAGGGTATCTACATTGATCCCTGGTACAAAGCAAAACTTCGTATTAAGTAAGCGAACCAGCTTTCTCCTTTTACAACGATAAAATACTTTGAACTTCGATAAGCAGATTTTTCTGTTTCTTAGCAAAGGCTAACTGTAAATTGTGTTTTGTAGCCTGTTGTTCAATAATAGGACTTCTGATTACCAGGGCAGTGTAATTTTTAGTTTAGTTGCGGGTCGATAGGGTAGTTTATCCAGTCGGAGTATTTTTTCCCTAGAAGTATGACGGCATTTTTCCATAATGTTTCCGGAGGATTGTTGAATAAAAAATCAACATTGGTGTTGGCAACCACCCAGGAATTTTCTTCCAGCTCCCGGTCGAGCTGTTTTGGCTCCCAACCTGCATAACCCAGGTAGAAGCGGATATCATCGCGCGAAAGCACTCTTTTCTCGATAAGTTGGTTTACATGACTAATGCTACCACCCCAGTATAACCCATCAATAATTTTGAAAGAGTTCGGTATCAAATCATTTCTCTTGTGTATAAAAAATAAGCTCTCGGTTTTTACAGGTCCACCCAGATAAACGAAATTGTCAAATTCTTCAGGTATTTTGAATGATTTTTTATTGATTATCTCGGAAAGCCTGATGTCAGTAAGTTTGTTTAAGACTAGGCCGAAAGTGCCTTCAGCGTTGTGTTCTGCCAGCAAAACAATGGATCTTTTAAAATAAAAATCTTGCAGAAATGGTTCCGAAACGAGTATTTTGCCTTGTGCAGGATTAATTGTTGAAGACATTCTTTGTGCTTTTAGATTTTAAAAAATTCTGTTCTTTCAGTAATTAATTCAATAAACGTTATTTTTGTACTATTATTTGCTAATTCCTGAACAAAAATAATACAATTACGATGCTGCCTCCTTATAATAATGCCAAGTATGAGGGATTCCGAAAAAAATTTTCATATTTGCGGTATGAGAAGTATGACTACGCTTTTCATCAGGGAAATTTAAAGATAAAATTTAAGTTCAATCTGTCAGGACAATATGCTTTTACCCCGGAATTGAGCATACCAATAAGGGATTTTTTTGATATAAAAAACATTCCTTCGGCTGCGTTTGAAAACATTATTTTTCATATCGGGATGGTAGAACTGGTAAGTTATTGGAAAGCGGCCTGCCCTCCCAGAATTATCATCATGCCGTTTAAGTTAAGTGAAGCGCAGATGAACTGGTGGAAAAATCTTTATTTTCTTGGATTAGGAGAGTTTTTCTACCTTAATGGCATAAAAGCACAGATTGATAATTTTGTTAACTTAAGTTGCGAAAGTGACCAGGAGCTTGTAAAATCTGATTTGTTTCTTGATGATTCATATATTGTTCCTGTTGGGGGCGGCAAGGACTCTGTGGTTACCCTCGAATTGCTGAAAAATGCACGGCAGGTATCTCCTATGGTTATTAATTCCCGGAAAGCCACCACTGAATGCATTGAAATATCGGGTTTTGCACCGCAGGATTGTATTGAGATATACAGGACCATTGATCCTTTGTTATTAGAACTTAATGCTCAGGGATTTCTTAACGGGCATACCCCTTTTTCGGCTTTGTTGGCTTTTGTGAGTCTGCTGGCTGGGGCGCTTGCAAGAAAAAGAAATATTGCCTTATCGAATGAAGCCAGCGCAAATGAAACTACAGTAATCGGACAAAACATCAATCATCAATACTCAAAAAGTTTCGCGTTTGAAAAGGATTTCAGAGAATATGTTGCCGCTTATATCAGCCCTGCTTTTAATTACTTTAGTTTTCTCAGGCCCTTGCACGAAATTCAGATAGCTTTTCTTTTTTCGGAGTTCTCAAAATATTTTGGGGCTTTTAAGAGTTGTAATGCGGGCAGTAAAAATGATATTTGGTGCTGTAATTGTGCTAAATGCTTATTTACTTTTATTATTCTTTCGCCTTTTATTTCATTGGAAAAATTGGTAAACATATTTGGCGAAAACTTGCTGGATAAACCTTCGTTGTTGCCAATATTTAATCAGTTGACCGGCGTTGATGATGTAAAACCTTTTGAATGTATCGGGACCGTGGAGGAGGTGAATATCGCATTAAGCATGTCTGCTGAAATAAACAAAAACCAACTGCCCTGGCTATTAAAAAGATTTGTGGATAATCCGGAATATCATAAAATTTGCGATGAGCGTTTTAGTAACTGGAAACGGAATTTTGATGACGAAAACTATTTAAGTAATACAGATTACAGAATAATCAAAGCGGCATTATTATGATGGATGCACTAAGAGACTATTTCGGGGATAAAAACATCCTTATATTGGGTTTTGGAAAAGAAGGGCAATCTACTTACTGTTTATTACGTAAACTTTTTCCGGAAAAAACTTTGAGTATTGCCGATAAAAATAAAAATCTTAAGGACTTTGAAATCATTAAGGCCGACCTGTCAAAACTATGTCTGCACCTTGGTGTTGATTACCTGAGTAGCGTTTCGGATTATGATTTAGTTATTAAGTCACCAGGTATCTCACTGAAAAATTTTTCTGAATGCGATTTTTCAAAATTTACTTCTCATACCGAACTGTTTATCCGCTTGTTCAGGAAACAGATAATCGGGATTACCGGTACAAAAGGTAAAAGCACTACTGCAAGCCTGATTTATCACATAATAAAAACATATAATGATAATTGTGTTTTAGTTGGTAATATTGGAGTTCCGCCTTTTGATATGTTGGATAGCATTGACAGGAATACCATAATTGTTTATGAATTATCCTCCCATCAGTTGGAACAGGTGCACGTGTCGCCGCATATCGCTGTATTGTTGAATTTATACCAGGAGCATCTGGATCATTACAAAACTTTTAAAAATTATCAGTTGGCAAAGCTGAATATCGCATTATTTCAGGACAACTGCGATTATTTCATTTACAATGCTGATAATTCCCTGATAAATTCGTTAGTTTCGGAGAGTGTGCTTTGCGGCCAATTAATAAAATATTCATTATTGAAGCGGTACCACAGAGGTTGTTATATCAAAGATAACAAAGTGTTTTATGAAGATTCAAAGGAAACAGAAGTATTAAATAGAATTGAATTTAAAAACCTTTTAGGGGAACATAATCTTCAAAACACTATGGCATCAGTTTGTGCGTCGGTAATTGCGGGAGTACCATCTGAACTTATCGGCCCGGCCGTGGAGACTTTTTTGCCACTGGAACACCGTATGGAATTTGTTGGGAAATTCAATGACATTCTTTTTTATAATGATTCAATTTCCACAATACCTGAGGCAACAATTGCTGCTGTTAAATCATTGAAGAATGTTGATACGTTGATTTTAGGAGGCTTTGACCGGGGTATTTCCTATGAAAAACTGATTGATTTTTTGAATGATAGTACTGTTCAGCATCTTATTTTTATGGGTGGAGCAGGCAGACGGATGTTTGAAATATATAAATCGGGAGATACTGAAAAGAAAGATTTTTTTGTGACTATGAATTTTGAAGAGGCAATAACCTATGCTAAACTGCATACTCAAAAAAACATGATATGCCTGTTATCACCAGCAGCAGCAAGTTATGATATGTTTAAAGATTTTGCTGAGAGGGGTAAAAAATATAAACAACTTGTAAGTAAGTGAATACTTACCTGATGTTTGCCTTGAAAAAAACAGATTATTTAGGAGCTTTTTTAGTTTTTGGTTTTTCGGCTACAGACTCTGAATCTTCTGATTCTTTTTTGGCTTCAGTTTTTTTGGAAGTGCTTTTTTTTGCCTTTGGTTCTTCTGTTTCTGAAAGGTTTGCTTTAGGAGCGGTTACCTTTTTTGCTTTTTTGGGCTTTTCTTCAATAGCAACAACTTGTTCGGGAATTTCTACCCTGACAGCCTCTTTTTCCTGAACTTTTTCTGGTTGAGCTACAAAAGTTTTTGTCTTTTTCTTATGTCTTCTGACTCCGTAGCTGCCAATCCATATTTTACCTTTTCTTGATTTTTTATCTCCTTTTCCCATATCTTATGTATTAAATTATTATTGTACAAAAATAAAAAAAATGCTTAATTTTTTAAAATTATTTTACACACTAAACTTTTTTTTAAATTTTGCTTCAAGCGCATTAGCGTCTTTAATTGTGTTTTTAAGCCATTGAAGTTTTATTTCAAGTTTTTCTTTTTCGGAGAGTTGCCAGGCAATATTTGATTTTCGCAGGCGTGTGGTAAGACTGTAAAGGCAAATTGCTGCAGAAACAGAAATATTAAAACTTTCGGTAAATCCGTACATGGGAATTTTTACAAAGGCATCTGCATTTTCAGAAATGTCTCTGCTGATTCCGTGCAATTCAGTGCCGAAGAATAAAGCAATTTTATCCTGCAGGTCAACCTGATCGATATCATAGTCGTTGATATGCGAGGAGGTTGCAAAAATTTTATACCCCTGGGATTTTAATTTATTTATGCAATCAAGGGTATTGTTTTCTGCATTATTATATTTGCAAAGGGTTACCCATTTTGACGAACCAAGAGCCACATCGGGGTTAACATCGTATTTGTTGTTGTTTTCAATAATATGTACATCCTGAATGCCCAGACAATCACAGGAACGCAAAACTGCACTTGCATTGTGCGGTTGAAATATGTCTTCGAGGCCAATAGTAATGTGCCGGGTTCGGGAATCAATTATTTCATTGAATTTCGCCAAACGCTTTTCAGTAACAAATTCACTAAGATACTCTATTAGTGAAATGAGATATTTTTCGTTTTTCATATAAAAAAAAGTCCTGAACTTTCATTCAGGACTTTTTACAGATTGAGGCAATGTTACTTAACTTTTGAAGTCAATTCACTACCAGCTTTGAATTTTACCACTTTCTTGGCAGCAATTTTAATTTCTTTGCCAGTTTGTGGATTGCGGCCTTTTCTTGCAGCTCTTTTTGCTACGCCGAAAGATCCGAAACCTACTAAAGCTACTCTGTCGCCTTTTTTCAGGGCTACTGATGTTGCTTTAATGAAAGCGTCCAATGCTTTTTTTGCATCAGCTTTGGTCAATTTGGCTTCTGCAGCCATTGCATCAATTAATTCTGCTTTGTTCATGTTTAAAAGATTTTAATTAAATGTTAATAAATTTAATTAAGTTAATAATGAATCAAAATTACAAAAAAAAAATAATAAAACAAGTACTATGCTTTAAAAACATTGATTTTGTTAATAAAATGCCCGTTTTGTTGAAAACATTCCTCTATTTATAGGCTTTACGGCGATTCAATGACACAAATCACACTGCTATCCAATGATTGTCTAAATTGAAACCTCTGAGAAACTCATCAGTCTTCATGATTTTTTTTCCCGATAGCTGTAACTCTTTTATATTAATGAATCCATCTGAGGCATGTATCCGTATGTATTTGCTGTTATCGGTTTCAATACTTCCAGGCCTTTGCACCTCAGTATTGACGGAGTATTCAGCCTGAAGTATTTTAAAAAGGAAATCCTTTCCTTCAGGTGATATTAATTCGCTGTAAGCCCCTGGAATATAGCTTAATCCCCTTATTAAATTGTGAATTGAGCGCGTGTCATTATGCCAGTTGATTTTACAATGTTCTTTGAAAATTTTTGGTGCTTTTCGTAAGAAATCGTCCTCCGTTTTTATTTTATTTTGTTCAAATGTTTGATAATCACCATGTATAATAGTGTTAACAGTTTCAAGAGTTAGTTCAGAGCCTGTTTTTTTCATTACGTCATATAATGCAGAAGCATTGTATTGGGGCAAAATCGGGACTCTTTTTTGTAGAATGATTTTCCCTGTATCAATTTTATTATTCAGAAAAAAAGTGGTCAAACCGGTCTCCGTTTCCCCATTTATTATTGCCCAGTTGATGGGTGCTGCACCTCTGTATTGCGGGAGCAATGACGCATGTAAGTTAAAAGCTCCCAGTCTGGGGATGTCAATGATACTATCAGGAATTTTACGAAAGGCTACAACAATAATTATGTCAGGTGATAAATCTCGGATTGAATTTACAAAACCTTCTTCATCTAAATTCTCTGGCTGGAGTACAGGAAGATTATTAGCCAATGCGTATTTCTTCACATCGGATTCTTTAATTTTAAGGCCTCTGCCAGCCGGTTTGTCGGGAGTTGTAACAACAGCAATTATCTGATAATTTTCCGAAATTAGCCGTTTTAACGATTCAACAGCAATTTCCGGTGTACCCATAAATATAATGCGTACGTCTTTCATATGCTAACCCGGCTTATTTTAATTGCAAACTAATTGATCACGAAGAAGCAACATTTTTATGGCTGCTATGGCTGCTTCTGTCCCTTTGTTGCCATGTTTTCCGCCCGCACGGTCTTTGGCCTGCTGATAATTATCAGTGGTTAAAACTCCGAAAATAACAGGCAAATTATAATCGAGATTAAGGCGTAAAATGTGCTGGCTAACTGATTGGCAGATAAATTCAAAATGCCGTGTTTCACCCTGTATTACACATCCAAGGCAAATTACCGCATCTGTATTTTTGTTTTTGATTAAATATTGTGCACCCAAGGGTAATTCAAAACTTCCAGGCACATGATGCAGGATGATGTTTGATGCCTTGATGCCATGTTTGACAAGTGCTTCAATAGCAGCTTTGCTTAAAGATTCTGTTATTTCAGGATTCCACTCAGAAACAACTATTCCTATCTTACTGTCAGGAGATAATACTCCTGAAATTTCAGTATGTTCAGAGAGGTTTTTTTTCTTATAATTCATCAGGTTTTAATGGTTTTCCTGCATGCCTTTGGCATAAGCAATATATTTTTCAATATCGCGGGCTTCAAAACTTTTAAAATGTTCTTTTTTAATTTTGGTATATATTTCTATGGCCTTATCCCATTGGTTAAGAGTTTCGTATGCCCAACCGGCTTTGATCAAAAACATAGGAGCTGTAAAATCATTGTTATCTTTTTCAGCAGCTTTTTGATAATATTCAATAGCTTGTTCTGTTTTGCCGAGTTCCATATAAGCATCACCAATTGCTCCTAAAGCCATAGGGGCTACAATATGGTCGTCTGAATCGAAATCTTCCAGGTAATTGATGGCCGATTGGAATTCGCCGGTTTTCAGGTAACAGATACCCAGATAGTACCGTGCCAGATTACCTTGCTTAGTGGAACCGTAATCATCAACAATTTGTAAAAATCCCGGATTTGTTCCGTCACCATTTATTGCCAGGTCCAAAGAGTCCTGTTCAAAATACTGCTCTGCATAAAACATTACTGACTGGGCTTCACGTTCTTTGGGGACGCGAACGAATTTATTATAGGCAAAGATACCGCCAATAACTACGATTATTCCGAGAAGAATATAAAACAATAGGTTTTTGTTCTTTTCAAGAAATTGTTCTCCTTTACCCAAAGCGGTTTCTACTGCCAAAATTTTATCTTCTGTTTTGTCAACTTTTTTTGCCATATCCTTTATGTTTTTTAGAGGTGCAAAGATAATTTTTTTTTAGAATATGAATGGATTTAATTATTTTTTACCGGCTTATTTATTAATTTTATGTAAACCATAACTTTCTACGGAGCTTTCATTGCCTTCAATATGAATGTTGAGCATAGTAGGCGTGCTTAATATGTAAGTAACTTTTTTCTCTTCAGGATTGGCAGGATTTTCAAAGATAATGCGGTCTTTTTTCACTTTCGTAAGTTTGAACAGATTTTTTTTGCTGTCATTTGTCAGTTTACTTTTACTCGACAGGAATATTACCTGTTTGTTCGATCCGATATTCATTTCGTCATAGAGCACGGTGTCGCCGCTAACAATCATGATACTTCTACCGGTAAAGGAAGTGTCGTTTTCCTTGCACCAGTTTTCGCTGTAATAATAATTCATGGTTCTTATATCCCACTGGCCAAGCAGCCATTCCATTTTCTTAAAAGTGCCTGTTTTTTGTTTGACCAGATGGTCGGCTGTGTTACAAGAAAAGAAGATTATCAGAAAAAAAATAAAAATAATTATTCGTTTCATTATTGTTTTTGATTTTTGCCATAAAAGTAATTGATATTTTTGTAAAAAATCTTATATGAAAAAGATTATTAACCCGTACATTAATTATCCTGGCTACAATTGTTTTGGTTGTGCTCCCGGCAATATGGCCGGCCTGAAAATGGAATTTTTTGAAGAGGGAGATTCTATTTGTTCTAACTGGATGCCTTGCGAGACTTTTCAGGGCTATAAGGGAGTGCTGCATGGCGGTATTCAGCAGGCGCTAATGGATGAAATCGGTAGTTGGGTGGTGCAGGTAAAACTCAATACGGCCGGAGTAACATCACGTATGCAAACACGTTTTATAAAACCCGTTTCTATTTTTGCCGGCCGGATACATCTGAAAAGTACACTCGTTTCGATGAAAAGAAATTACGCCGAAATAGATGTGGAATTATATGATGGGAAGAATGTGTTGTGTACAAAATCAACGGTGATATATTATACATTTAATGAAAAGGATGCCAGGGATAAGTTTTACTACCCGGGTACTGAAGCCTTTTATGATTCTCAGGAAGTATAAGTCAGGATATCAGGGAAACGATTTTTTGATTGGGCCTGTTAATAAGAATTTGTAACTGCTGGTGAAGAAAAAATCAGCCTCCAATAACAACAAATTCATCGGTATCATTAACTCTTTCTAATTCTGTTCCATATGGCAGATTCAGGTAGGGGATGATTGCCTCGTCGTAATTGGCTACAGTATTTGTATCCATGATTTTACTGGTATGCGGATTGTCAACATAATCCTGGGTTTCGGTGCCTGAAAGAAACCGCCAGCCGCTGTCGTTTTTATCTTCAGGTTTTTCACGGTACATAAAACCTACTTTTTCACCATCCACCGTAATTTTGTTTGAAACCAGACAAAATCCCATGGGTTTTATGATGTCCTTAATTTTTTCGGGAGGGATTTTAAAACTATCTTCACTCATAATGATGTATTAAAAAATTTTTCCGCTTTAATGGATTTCTTTGTATAATCTGTATCAGGTAAAAAATATCGCCAGCCAGATGCATTTGGGATTTGCTGATGTGTATATGACCTTATGCTTTGTATGGGCCGGAATCAATAAATAGTCGCCTTTTTGTAAATTTTTTTTTTGATCGTGTTCAAATTCCAGTATGGCTTTGCCTTCAATCAAAATTACCCATTCCTGTTGTTGTTGGTCATACCAGCCTTCTTCCGGGGATGTCTGGCCCGACGAGATGATTTTTTCTATTTTGATATTTTTTCCGGAAAAAACTGTGTTGAAAATTTCTTCTTTACAATGGCGATCCCAACCTGTGAAGATATTTCCTTCAGAAAATTTCATTGTTATAATAAATCTTCAATGATACCTTTTCCCTGACGAACCAAAACAGGGTTTCCCGAGGTGCAGTCTATTACTGTCGAGGCCTCATTGTCTCCGTAACCACCGTCGATTACCATATCCACCAGTTTGTGAAATTTTTCGTGAATGAGTTCAGGATCGGTAGTATATTCAATGATTTCATCTTCATCGTGGATGGAGGTTGATGCTAAAGGGTTGCCTAGTTGCCGAACGAGTTCACGGGCAATATTGTTGTCGGGAACGCGGATACCTATTGTTCTTTTTTTGCTGTGAAAAATCTTGGGAACGTTATTATTTGCTTCAAGGATATAGGTAAATGGCCCGGGCAGTGATTTTCGCATAAGCTTGTACACCGTGTTGGATATAGGTTTGGTGTATTCAGAGAGGGTGCTGAGGTCGTAACAGATAAAAGAAAAGTTTGCCTTTTCGAGATTGATATTTTTGATGCGCGCTATTCTTTCAAGAGCTTTTGGCTTGAAGATATCACAGGCAACACCATAAACCGTATCGGTGGGGTAAACAACAATACCGCCACTGGCAAGGCAATCTACAGCAATTTTCATTTGCCTGTCAGAGGGGTTTTGTGGATATATTTTTAATAACATAGAAATTTTAAACTAAAAAGGGTAAGCTACTTATATCGCACCGCTACAACCGCTTACCCTTGCTGCCTTCCGGACCTGGGGGAGTTTGCGGGAGCTGGTCGTATAAGACTTACCCGCTGCAAAAATAAAAAAAATTCTGTAAACTGCACAAATAATATTAATTTTGTTCAAATAAAAAATTTAACTATGGAAATTGAAAATACTGTTGAGCTGCCTAAACAACCTGTCGGGACAGGTAAACAATTGTTGAAAAATGCCTTGCTATGCGGGTTATTGCTTGGGGGGGTAATGATGATTCTGGATTTATTGATGTATGTTTTCGATTTTTCGGGTATGGGCATGATGGTAGGCGTGATGATTACGGTAATAACCATTGGCATTTATATAGGATTATATATTTATTGTGGAAGAAATTTTCGAAACAAATACTATAATGGTTTTATTGGTTATAGCCGGGCTTTTTTGTTTTGTTTTGTGATGGCTATCGTAACTACAATCATGATTTCATTGTATTATTATGTCTTTTACGCGTTTTTTGATCCTGATCGTGCTTTAAATGAAGCGCAGAAAGCTGTTGAAATAATTTCAGAAAATTCATCTATTCCTGATGAGACCAAAGAGATTTATATACAGAAAATTATGGACAGTACCGACCCTGTGAGAAAGCTGACGGGGAGTCTACAGAACAATGCGATTTTTTCGATATTAATGGGTGCTATTGCTGCACTTTTCATTCGAAAAAAAGAAAAAATAAGTGATGTCGTTATGTAAAAAGACTTTTATGGATATATCAATCATTATACCGCTATATAACGAAGAAGAGTCATTGCCCGAATTGTGTTCATGGATTAGTAAAGTTGTTGAAAAACAGCACTATTCCTATGAAATCATCCTGGTGGATGACGGGAGCAATGATAAATCCTGGGAAGTGATAAAAAAACTTGGCAGTGAAAACAATGCAATCAAAGCCATTAGATTTCGCCGGAATTATGGCAAATCGGCTGCTCTGAATGTGGGATTCGAAGCTTCCCTTGGAGATGTTGTCATTACTATGGATGCTGATTTGCAGGATAGCCCGGATGAGATTCCAGACCTTTACCGGATGATTAAAGATGAGGGTTATGACCTTGTTTCAGGCTGGAAAAAAATAAGACACGATCCTTCGCTCAGCAAAAATATTCCTTCAAAATTGTATAACTGGATGACCAGCAAAATGTCGGGGGTAAAACTTCACGATCATAATTGCGGCATAAAGTCTTACCGCCGTAGTGTGGTAAAAAGCGTGGAGGTGTATGGCGAGATGCACCGCTATATTCCTGTTATTGCCAAATGGGCGGGGTTTAAAAAAATAGGGGAGAAGGTGGTGGAACACCGCAAACGGAAATATGGTACCACAAAATTTGGCATGAACCGGTTTATGAATGGCCCGCTCGACCTGATGAGTATTATGTTTGTATCCAGATTTGGCAAGAAACCTATGCATTTGTTTGGAACCATGGGGACGATCATTTTTGTGCTGGGTTTTATTGCGGCTTTATACATTGGTATACAAAAATTGTATTATTTGCATATAGGAGTCAAGGCCCCGTTGGTAACCAATAGCCCGTATTTTTACCTGGGGCTGGTGGCAATGATTTTGGGGACACAACTTTTTTTAACCGGGTTCCTGGCCGAAATGGTGGCTCGCAATTCCAGTGAACGAAATAAATATCATATCGAAGAAAGTTTGAATATCGATTGATGATATTACGGGTTTACCGACCTGGATGCTATATATCTTAAAAAATTTTCTTTATAAATATCAGCGATAGTAATTCTGGTGCTCCTGATAACTACCTGATTGCGTTCTATCTGGTCTATAAAACCCAGATTAATAATAAAAGACCGGTGAATCCGCATGAATTTGTCATTAGGTAATTGTTGCTCAAGTGATTTCAGGCTCATGAGCGTTAACACCGGCCTTTCCTTATCTGCCATGAATATTTTAACATAATCTTTTAGCCCTTCTATATATAAAATCTGATCAAGACTGATTTTAATCAGTTTATATTCTGATTTTACATAAATGTAAAGCACTGGAGCATTACTTTCCGTTGTGGTACTGGTTCTATCAAACCAATTCCTGGCTTTATTTGCCGCTTTTAAAAACTCTTCATAATTAAAAGGTTTGAGCAAATAATCCAGGGCATCTACCTTATATCCTTCCAGTGCATATTTTTCGTAAGCAGTGGTGAAGATTACTCTGTGTTCTTTTGATAATGTGCGGGAAAACTCGAGGCCGCTCAATTCTGGCATATGAATATCCAGGAAGATTAAATCTACCGAACTGTTATTGATGTGTTCTATGGCTTCAAAAGCATTACTGCACCGGCTTACCAGGTGAAGAAACGATGTCTTTTTAATATAACTTTCGAGCAGGTCGAGTGCCAGTGGTTCATCATCAACAATTATACAATTAATAATTTTCATGCAGGATTATTACTGATTATAAAGGTACTTATTTATCGCGTTTACTAATAAACACTAATTGGTTAAGTTGTTTTTATTGATAAAAAGGTGTGAAAAATCCCATTTTCTATTGAAGTTTTATATTCATACTTGCCTGAGTATAAGAGCTCTAATCTTTTTTTGAGATTTTCGATTCCAATTCCGGATTGATTATTTTTATTGTCTTTTAAGTTGTATGCATTTTGGGTTGTAAAAATAATTGTATTGTCCTGCAGTTTTAGTTCAATTGCAATTTCGGAATACGAACTAATGATGCCGTGTTTAAAAGCATTTTCTACCAAGGGCAGGAATAGCAGGGGCGCTATGTTTGGATTAGCTGATTCTGCAGGAAAAGATGTGGTTAACCTGGTTCTGTCGGTAAGGCGTAATTTCATGATTTCGACATACTGTTTTAGGAATTCGATTTCCTGCGAAAGTTGAACCTGCTGTTGATCAGTTTCATATAATAAATAGCGAATCAGTTTAGCCATACGGTGTATTGCTTCTTTAGATTTCTCGGGAGATATGTCAACAAGTGCATAAATATTGTTCAGCGAATTAAAAAAGAAATGTGGATTCAGTTGATGTTTCAGGTGTATAAGTTCTGATTGCAGGTGTTCGTGTTCAATATCTTTTTTCTCTGCTTCCACTTTTTTTATTCTTTTCATGACCTTCAATATAAGGCTTATGACTACAGGAACCACGTATGTGGAAGCATTCCTGATAACCATCATGTTCCGGTCGGGTTTAAACATTGGCCTGTGCTCATGTCCGTGAGGCGGTCCGGGCGCTCCTTCCATAAAAGGGTTATGCCAGGAAATTATCAAAAGGTCGTTAAGCCAGGAAAATAGGGCTATTATCAGAAGGTTGATGATAATAAACCAAACTGTTTTTTTTCCGAAAACAAATAAATCTACCAGGTAAAAGTAGTTGACATAGAACAATATACCTGCGAAAAAAATAAAAATCCAGTTCATGCGGAATACTACGCGGAACGAATTTAACTCGCCGGGAAAAAACAATACTGGCAGGCTGAACAATATTAGCCATACTCCTGAGTGGAGCAGGATATTTATTAGTGATTTTTTATTTTTCAGGGCTGGGTTCAAAAAATGTTGTTGATTTGAAATATAATTGAATATACAAAGGTCTGAATAAAATACAATTATTAAAAATAAAATAGATGTAAGGGGTTAATTTATCGAGGAGTATTTTTTTTTTATCTGTCAGAATTATCCAAAAATCATTTTATTAAACAATATGAAAATTGTTAATATGTTTTGTTCGGGTTGCAGGGTGTCCCGGTTTCATCAATATATATTGCGTCGATAAACAATGTCATTTCATCGATTAATTTGTGAAAAACGTATATTTTTAGAAGGATGTATATAATATTTTTTACAAAAGAGGTTATTTTTGTATGACGAGTTTTATAGCTAAATAATTATTTGAGAATTTTGTAGCATGATAAATTTTATTAAATAATAATGTGAATAAATATTAAATCAGTAAATGTAAAAATTATTAATTAAATTTTAAATGTATGAGGAAGTTTTTTGCCGCTGTAGTTTTATTTCTTTTGATGTGTAATATGATGAGCGTGCTTGCCCAGCAGCAGTCATTATATACATTTGTAACCGGAAGCAGTTATGCATATATGCTTGATACGGCCACTACATCAACTTCTACCTATTTTGCCAGGTGGAATATCGGTTCTACAGGTTATTCTGCACATTTTCAAAATGATACTATCTATCAGGGATCTGCTGCAAAGGAAGGTGATGGATTGAAAGAAGGCGGCAGTTATTCCAAAGTAAAAAAATGGGCATGTACCAGCAAGACGGCGGCTACCTGTGTGTGGACATATACCGCTTCTGATATGCATCATGACCTTTGCCCTTTGCCAAACGGAAATGTCCTGGTAATTGTTCAGGAATCAAAAACTTCTACTCAGATACAAGCTGCAGGCGGTACATATTCAGGCAGTGCGGATTTTGAATGTATAAAGGAAATACACCCAACCGGCGCCACCACCGGTACTGTGGTTTGGGAATGGCACTTATTCGACCATTTATGTCAGGACAACAATAGTACAAAACCAAATTACACCACTTCCTATAGCTTAAAACCTGAACGTTTCAGCGTGGATTTGGTTACTTCTTCTGACTTTTTTCATTTGAATGGCTTAGATTATAATCCCACACTGGATCAAATTGTTTTTAGCTCGCACATGAAAAATGAAATTTATATTATTGATCACAGCACCACTACTGCTCAGGCTGCTACCAGTGCGGGCGGCAATGCCGGCAAAGGCGGAGATTTTCTTTATCGCTGGGGAAGGCCGCAAAATTATGGTTGCACCAACAACGGAAATGGTATTACGCTTAATGTAATACATGATGCCCGCTGGGTACCATCCACAAATTCACTGTATCCCAACTACATCAGTATATTTCACAATGGAGGATGCAGTGGCGGACATGCTATTGTTTTGCACCAGCCTCCCCATAACGGTTATAACTATAATTACACCGTTGGGCAGGTGATTGGCCCTACCACGTGTGTAACACCTACCACAGTTTCCTTTTCGGTGCAAAACATGGGCGCGGCACAGGCTCTGGACAACGGTAATGTTTTGATTCAGAATCCCGGTTCACGATTTTACGAATGCAGCGGCTCAGGCACCACTTATCAAAATGTTTCGGTTTCTTCTACTCAGGCCGACAGGCTTAAACTGTGCGATGTCAGATATCCTACGGTTTCTG